>OJML01000363.1_pt1 | contig 27533 bp, 25 predicted proteins | sample 1597221 | NCBI WGS metagenome assembly OJML01 (sample SAMEA2452123, study PRJEB22498) | human gut metagenome | biome: human feces; feature: human gut; material: feces | place: Australia | collected 2012 | reverse complement strand
TGTAAGGGGAATCGAAAGGGTCGTAAAGACTATTGAAGGATGATTTTAGAAAAACTGATATCCGCCAAAGCTTCCCTGAGCCTTATGCCAATATGTTTGCTAACAGTTTGATAATTTCAAGAATGTTGCGGATTTCTTTGAATTTGCAGCAAAGTTAATGAGAAGATAACATTTATAAATAGTATTAATAGAAGATATGGATTTTATTATTGAAAATGTACAGTTTAAGCAAGATACTTCAAGTACAGTTAAAGTCGTAGGATATCATAATGGTGAAAAAGTTTTAGTAAATAACTGTCATTTAGGTATTCCGCCATTTTATGATATGAGAAGCCCTTGCCTGTTTGGTAATCTAGTGAGTGTGGGTAATATTTACTATTATAGAGCAGCCTTTGTTACCTATCTAGGAGGTGATTGGTATAAGGTTAGGATTAAATAAGAAAAAGTTTGGGTTCAACTTCATGGTCTTAAACAATACCATCTGTTATGTTGGTAAAATATGCAAGTATGGTTTAGTTCATGCTGCCGATGAAAGCAAGGTGGTAGTTCAAGGCTTGGATGGTTATATCGTAGCCGAGAAGAATGGACAGCTGCTTGTTTGCTCCTTGAAAGAAGAACAGAGGATTAAGGAGTTTAGAACGTAAGTTAATTGATTATATATTAATCTTTTATGTAGTTATTTGTAATAGTAATGAATAATAATAAACAAACCGTAAAGAATTTAGTATTTAATACAATATCGTTTTTAATCAATTTCATAATATCTTTTTTCTTTACGCCATATTTGATTAGAGTCGTAGGTAAAGAGGCCTACAGCTTCTTTCCTTTGGTTAATAATATTATTGGATATAGCTCTATTCTAACGACGGCTGTTGGTTCAATGGCAGGTCGTTTCATTATAATGAAGATTTATTGTAATGACATTGATAGTGCTAATAAATATTTCAATTCGGTATGGGTAGCTAATATTGCATTGTCTGTATTCTTCACACTTCTAAGTGTGATAGGTGTATTTTATATAGACAAGATACTTACAGTTCCAATATATCTGTTACATGATGTTCAATGGTTGTTCTTCTTAGGGACAATGTCTATGATATTGAGCTTAATTACAGGTACTTTTGGATTAAGTACTTTTGTTAAGAACAGGCTTGATAAGCAAGCTCTTATAAATGTAATAACTAATATAGTTAGAGTAGCTGCAATTTTTGTATTATTTTGGATATTTAAACCTTCTATTATATTTATGAGTCTTTCTGCTCTATTTGCGGCTTTGATTGGCTTATATTATAACTTAAGGTTAAAAAAGAAGCTTTTACCAGAAATAGTAATCAAACCGATAAAGTATTTTAATTGGAGATTTTTAAAGGAAACTATTTCTTCTGGTGCTTGGAATTCTTTAAATCAGTTGAGTAATGTTCTTTTGAGTCAGGTAGATTTGCTTATTACTAATATTTTTATTGGTGCAGCTGCTACAGGTGACTATTCGATAGCAAAGACTGCTCCAATGTTAGTTCTAAATTTACTGGCAATGTTGTCATCTTCATTTATGCCGCAGTTTAATATATTATATGCTCAAAATCAAATATCTAGGCTGATAAAAGAGATTTCTAGATCAATAGGCTTGGTATCTTTAATAATAGGGATACCTATGGGATTCTTATTAGTTTATAGCGGGACATTCTTTGATTTATGGGTGCCTGGTCAGGATTCTGATAAACTATATTGGTTGAGTTTCTTAACTGTTGCTCCATTAATTATTGGTGCAAGTATAAATCCAATATATGGTGTTTTTGCTGTAACTAATAAATTGAAAATACCATCGATAGCAGTCCTTATTGGTAGTACTCTTCAAACAATAGTTATCTTGATAGTTATAAAGACAACTAATTTAGGAATATGGTCTATACCGATAGTTTCTGGCATCCAGGCAATACTTAGAAATACGTTTTTTACAACAATTTATGGTGGTATATGTTTGGGAGAAAAATGGTCAACTTTTTTCCCTGCTCTATTAAGAGGTATTATAGGAATGCTTGTTGTTGTGGCAATATGTCTTGGAATAAAGTCTGTTGTAGTAGTAAATAATTGGTTCTCATTCTTTGTTGTATTGTCAAGTGTTGGTATAATATCTTGCATTCTAAATGTTTTTGTCATTTTTGGCAAGAATGATAGAATGATTGTATTTGAAAAAGTAAAAAGTAAAGTATTTAAATATAAATAGCAATGGAATATATAATTCTAAAAGAAGTAGTTTTAAAGGGTAACCGATGTGAGTATGTGTGTGAATTTCCTGATTCTTTAAGCAAGTATCTTGTTGATGTAAACCAGAATTTGTTTATTGAATTGCCTGCTCAATATGAGGCTAACTCTGTTCCAAAAGGTATATTAACTATACCTTTTGTTGGTAGTTTTTTGTGTGTGTCGATGATGTTTAATGTTGGTATAAAAGTACCTGTATTAGATAAGACTTTTTTTGAAAGTTTGTCATCCGTAAAAGATGCCTACAAGAAGATGTATCCTTATGCAGAATTTTGTTTCGATGTACTTCCTGACAAAATTGTTGATTGTACATATGATGTACAACAGACTCCTTCGATATTCTTTACTGGAGGTCTAGATGCAACAAGTGCGCTCATAGATCGTATTGCAGAGAAACCTTTATTGGTCAATATTTGGGGTGGTGATCTATTATTGAATGATGTTGATGCCCATAAAGAATTATCTCATTATTTTGATCGTATTACTAAGCAAATTGGAAATCAATATGTCTTTGTTAAATCAAATTGTCGCAGATATTTTAACGAACTTGAACTTGAAAATCGACTAGCTCAGATTATTAAGCCAGAGCATAATCATGGTTGGTGGGCTAGCATTGCTCATATCCTGTCTATGACTACAGTGATAGCTCCTATAGAGTATCTTACTCGAACAGGATTGCATTATATTGGTTCTAGTTATGCAAGTAATTCAATTGGGTTCGATGCTAATAACCAGGATATGGTAAAATCAATCCGATATGCTTCTTGTAGATTTTATCTTGTAGATGATAATTTAGATCGTAATGACAAGGCAAAAAAGATCATTGATTATTGTTCTAAAGCGAATTTAAAAGTAGAATTAAAGGTATGCTGGTACTCTACTGCTTCACATAATTGCTCACATTGTGAGAAATGTTATAGAACGATGTTAAATATTCTTAGTCATCATGGCGATCCTAATGACTATGGTTTTGTTATTGACTCAAAGGGGTATAAACGTATGCATAGGTTTGCTAAATATCATGAGGTAAACAAAGCATTTTGGGAAGAAAATAAGAAAGAATTCGAAGCTGATGCTGATTACTGGAGAAAGAACAAGGACATGTCGTGGATTCTTGATATTGAGTTTAATAATCCAAAAAGATTGGCGATTTATAAAGTATATAGTAAGGCTAGAATTTTCTTAGGCAGTATTAAAAGAAGAATAATTGGTGGGTAATTATGAAAATTGGAAATGTGGTAAAATATCTTTTTCATCCAAAAATGCTAATTTGGAGATTAAGATATATAAGAAAAAGTGCTCTTGAAATAGCAGCTCTTAAAACGATGAAATATGATTGTAACCGATTTTTGAAGTTTGCAGGTGTATTTCATCCTGATACAAAGAGTAATCTGGAGGCAAGAATTATACATACTTATCATGGTATAGAAAAGGGGCTGACTATGCCAAAGAGACGTTATAATTTCGGTCATGATAATATTCTTTCTTTGGTAAAACTCATAGAAGAATTTATTGCGACATATGGAACTCCTCAGGGGCAAGTTGAACATGGAATAGGCATTTTGAAAGCATATTTGGATATGCATAAAAATTTTGATGGAAAGTCCGATGAAGAGTTTTGGAAATCAATTCATACGCTAACAGATAGATTTCCTGATATTAAAACCGCAGCACAACCTCATAAAACATACTCTGAGTTTTATAAGGATGTAGATAGTAACTTCGAAAAATTTGCGAAGTCAAGACATACTTTGAGACATTATGGAGGCAGTGTTAGTGAGGATGAAATAAAACAAGCCGTTACGCTGGCTATGACAGCACCTTCGGCATGTAATCGTCAGCCGGTACGAGTACATTGTGTATGTGAAAAGACACTTAAAGATAAAGTTCTCGAACTTCAAAGTGGTAATAGAGGCTTTGGAAAAGATGCTGATAAGGTACTTATTGTTACTGGTGATCTTTCTTCTGTGTGCTGGGTTGATGAAAGATATGATGTTTACACAAACTGTGGTATATTTATTATGAATCTTTGCTATTCGCTATTTTACTACAAGATAGCACATTGTGTTCTTAATTGGTCTATATGTGTAGATTCAGAAAAAGATGCGTTACTCCACAAACTAGTCGGTATTCCTGACAATGAAGTCGTTGCGGCATTGATTTCTTGTGGAAAAACTCCGCAAGAATTTGATATAGCGGAATCACCTCGTAAAAGTGTAGAAGAAATTTTAAGTTACCATCGATAATTTTATACAGTAAAGAAAATGAAAATAGGTATATTGACATATCACTCAGAGATCAATTATGGTTGTACCCTTCAGGCTTATGCAATGCAAGAAGCCTATAAGGAACTTGGTCATGATCCTATAATTATTAATAGGTTTATTACTCCCGATAATGGTCTTCTTTTAGGACCATTCGCAAGAAAAGGTTTGTTGGGAATTATTAAAAATATAGTTCTAAGTATATTGGGTGTAGGTACTTATTCTATGTGTCTAAGAGTAATCAAGACATTAAAATTTCACCATAAGTATTTGCATAAAACATCTTATTCCTTTTATGATTGGAAGGATGCACCAAAACATCTGGGACTTGATTTGATATCAGTAGGCAGCGATCAAATATGGAATGCTAATTTATATTCTCCGGTACCCTATTTGTTGAAAGATGTTGATCCGGCAATTCCTGGCATTTCTTATGCAGCTAGTATTGGTATGCCTAAACTTGCGGATAAGTATTTGCAGGACTATATTGATGGCTTTGCTAGATTCAAAGCAATAAGTGTTAGAGAAAAACAGGGGGTTGAACTTATTGAAGGCTTGGGATATAATGTAACCCAGGTTGTAGATCCTACTTTATTAGTAGATCCCACAATATGGGAAAAGTTTAAATCACAAAAGCATTATAAACGAAAGCGATTATTATGTTATACGTTGGCGGAAAATCTTTTAGACTTGCTGCCAGTCCTGGAAGTGTTTGGCAAAAAAAATGATTGTGATGTCATTCTTTTTCCTGATCGTTTTGAAAGATGGGCTGGTTTGAATCCAAAGGGACTTAAACAGATGTACCTTTTAAAGAAACGTCTAAGTCAGTCATCTGTAAAAGTCTATATATCTGCTGCGATTGAAGATTTTATGCGTGAAATTTCTGCTGCAACATGGATAGTGACAAATTCATATCATGCAATGATGTTCTCTATCATTTATAGAAAGAATGTTAGAATTATAGTGCCAACAGATCCTGTTAGAAAAGGGATGCATGCACGAATGCAGGAGTTTGAGGGGAGTATAATAGAAGGTCCTTTGATGCAAGATAATATTGAAAGTGCTTTGGCTTCATTTGAAAATAATGAAGAAGTTACTTATAATGAAGGTATGTTAAAGCAAAAAGTTCAATTTTCGAGAAATTGGCTAATAAAGCAATTGAATACAATTTCCAATGGTAAAAATAGATAAAAAAACAAGCTATAAAATATCTTATTTAGGATGGATTTGCGCATGTTTAGTCGTAATGATACATGTACCAATTCCTGCTGAGAGATATTCATCTGGCTGGTTATTGAGTGAAATACTTTCTTATGGTGTGTGTTTGATAGCTGTGTCTTTTTTCTTTATAGTTAGTGGTTTCTTCTTGGGGAGGCATATTGGTGAGAAGGGATGGTGGCTTAAAGAAGTTAAGAAAAGAATAACTAGCTTACTTATACCATTTTTTATATTTAACTTTTTATATTGGCTGATATTCGATCACAATATTGAAGGCTTGTCATTAATTGGATTACTCAAGATTATTATTGGTACTCCTTTTGGATACCCCACTCTTGGTCCTTTATGGTATGTCAGATCATTATTTTTGTATGTTGTTTTAAGTATCATATTGAGTAGACTGAGTTGTGGGGGGGCAATAATAGGATTATGGATAATAAGCTTTGTTTTTCTTCTTTTTGAACCTTCTTTGGGAGATAACAAGGTTTATCTCTTTTTAAAATACACAGTATCCTTGCAAAATATGTTTTACTTTGTTTTAGGCATTTATCTATCAAATCATGGGATACCGCAGATTAGCAAAAAACAGACTTGGGGGGCATTAATGTTTGCAGTTTTGATTTTGCTCGCAAAATTGTTTGTAGAGTCTTTTGGTGGAAATTGTTCAAATGCGTGGAGGGTAGTGTTTTGTCCATTATTACTTATTGCATTTTATAATATTTTTCCCCTGGTTAATGTAACTCCTAAAATATTAAAGTTAGCTTTTCCAGTTTTTTTGCTCCATTATTTTATGCTAATACCATTAAGCCATATTCCAATAAGTACTAGTACGGTATATGGGTTTGCGCTTAATTATCTCATTATGCTAGGAGGTGCAATAGGATTGAGTGTTTGTATTAAAGTCTTTTGTCCTGTTAAAGTATATAAGATTTTGTTTGGAAATAGATGTTAAAATTTTAATGATAGTTTTATGGTTAAAATATCAATTCTTATTCCTGTATATAATGTTGCAGACTATATAATACGTTGTTTAAATTCGGTTGTAGAGCAAACATACAAAGGTCCTTTGGAGTGTATACTTGTAGATGATTGTGGTTCCGATAACAGTATTCCTCTAGTAAAGAAGTTCCTTGAAAGCTATAGTGGTAATGTGATGTTTAGAATATTGCATCACGATCGTAATCGAGGTCTGGCTGCTGCTCGAAATACTGCCGTAGAAAATGCGGAAGGTGATTTTGTGTTTCATCTTGATTCTGACGATTGGCTTGAACCTACTGCAATAGAGCATCTGTTTAATCTCTATAATCAAACAGGCGCAGATATAGTATCTGGTAACGCATTTAGACATACGAATTTGGGTGAATTCTTATTAAAAGAGCCTCGTTATAAATCCCCTAAGGAAATGGTTCATAATACAATAGAAATGACTTTAGATCATGTTGTTTGGCGTCGACTAATTAAACGTTCTTTATATATAGATAATCATATATCTGCAGTTGAAGGTATAGATGTTGGAGAAGATCATCATACATTGCCCCGACTAGCGTATTATGCAACTAAAGTCGCAACTTTAGATGAAGTCGTTTATCATTATAATTGCATGAATCCTAATTCATATATGTCAATTAAAACAGATAAGGTAAACTTAAAGCGTTTTAAATCAGATTTAGCTTCTATTGAAATTCTTCAAAATTTCTTCAAAAATAAAGATGCTTATTGTGAAAGTCGATTGAAAAAAATCAAGATAACTTTTGGATTAATAATGTTAGAGCATGCATGCCATCTGAATGATGTTCATGCATACAGAGTAATATCCAAGGATATAGGAATACTCTTACCGTATTCTTTATCTGTTGTTATAACAAAAACAATTGATATAATAAGAAAGTTGAAACGGAATGTTAAATTTATCATTAAATAAAGCTTTTTATGAAATATGATTATTTGATAGTAGGCTCCGGACTCTTCGGAGCTACATTTGCACATCTTGCTCACAAACAAGGAAATAAGTGCCTAGTTGTTGACAAGCGATCTCACTTAGGTGGCAACATCTATTGTGAGAATATCGAAGGTATCAACGTGCATAAGTATGGCGCTCACATCTTCCATACCTCCAATAAGAAGGTGTGGGACTTTGTGAACTCTATCGTCGAGTTTAATCGTTATACCAACTCGCCAGTGGCTAACTATAAGGGCAAGCTCTATAATCTGCCTTTCAATATGAACACCTTCTACCAGATGTGGGGTGTAACCACACCTGAAGAAGCTCAGGCTAAGATTGATGAGCAGAAAGCGGAAGCTGTGGCACGTATGAAAGCTGATGGCGTTACAGAACCTCGTAACTTGGAGGAACAAGCCCAGGTGTTGATAGGAAAAGATATTTACGAAAAACTTATCAAAGGTTATACAGAGAAGCAGTGGGGGAGAAAATGTACAGAACTTCCTGCATTCATTATTAAGCGCTTGCCAGTTCGTCTCATCTTCGATAATAACTACTTCAATGATAAGTATCAGGGTATTCCTATTGGTGGTTATAATAAGTTGATTAATGGCTTGCTAGAAGGTGTAGAGACCAAAACAAATGTAGATCTCTTCGAGAATCGCGCTTATTGGGAGGGTATAGCTGAAAAGATTGTTTTTACGGGCAAGATAGATGAGTTCTATAATTATCAATTCGGCAAACTCAACTATCGTACTGTTCGCTTTGAGACGGAGGTCATCGACAAACCAAATTATCAGGGTAATGCTGTTGTTAATTATACTGAGCGTGAGATTCCTTACACTCGTATCATAGAACATAAGCATTTTGAGATGTTTGGTCAGGAAGTATATGATTCCCCAAAGACCGTTATCTCGAAAGAGTATTCTACAGAGTGGAAGGATGGTATGGAACCATACTATCCTGTGAATGATAAGAAAAACTCCGAGCTATATGCCAAGTACAAAGAATTGGCAGATAAGGAAGAGAATGTCATCTTCGGTGGTCGCCTTGCGGAATACAAATACTACGATATGGCTCCTATTATCGAGAAGGTGCTGGAAAAATTTTAAGTTTTTTGTAGGTGGATTGCAATGGCGTTTCATTATGAACGATTTTTCTGCTATTTACATGAAACCTTCCTTTTAAAAGTTTATAAATATTCAGAATGGAAAAGATATTAACTATAGTGATTCCTACGTACAATATGCAAGACTATCTTCGTAGATGTCTTGACTCATTGATTGTACCAGAGGAACAGATGAAGCACCTGGAGGTGCTTGTAGTGAATGATGGTAGCAAGGACAATTCTTCTGCCATAGCTCATGAGTATCAAGATAAGTATCCTGATGCATTTAGAGTGATAGATAAGGAGAATGGTAACTATGGATCTTGTGTAAATCGTGGTTTGAAGGAGGCTACCGGTAAGTATATTAAGATATTGGATGCAGATGATTGGTTTGACACATGTGGTTTATATAATTTTATTCTTAAGTTATTCTCTGTTAACGTTGATGTCGTTGTTACCGATTTTGCTATTGTAAATGCAAATTCTAATAGAAATAAAAAATGGAAAATATCTTTCCCTTCTTATACAACGATGTCTCTGAAAGAAGTGATGTATTATACCCCTATTGGTATAGTTATGCACGCTATTTGTTATAGAACAAATTTACTTAAAGAAATTTCTTATGTTCAACCAGAAGGAATCTCATATACGGATCAAATTTGGATAAATGAACCATTAGCAAAGGCTAAAGAAATTATTTATTTTCCAATACTGGTATATAAATATTTGATAGGACGTGAGGGACAGACTGTTGATCCGAAAATATCTTTGAAAAATATAAAGCATCATATAGAATGTGCTTTAGTGATGGTAAAATCTATTGATAGCGTACAAAAAAATACCGTTTCTTGGGATTTTCTTACTAATAGAGCTGTGCATACAATAAAAAATATATACATGATGTTTCTAAACTCGGAAAATCCAGATATAGAATTGTTGGATGCATTTGACAAGAATATTGAAATGTTGAATAAAGAATTGTATGATAGTTTGAATCATGTTGTCTTGCATCCATTGATAAAGTTGCACTATATAAAGAATTGGAGAATTGATCATTCTTATAAGTTTGGGTGGTGTGAAAAGTTGATGTTGAAATGTTCTTCTATTTTATACAAGTTTATTTGTAGAAAAAAAAGATAAATATAGTTATATAAGCTTATGAAAATTGTATTTATAACCAATATGATGAATCATCATCAAAAACCGGTTGCAGATTTTTTATATCAGCGTTTAGGGGATGATTATCATTTTGTTACAACTATGCCAATTCCAAAGAAATTCTTGGAAGTTGGTTATAAGAATAATGATGACTGCCCTTACATCTTACCATACTATAAAAAAGAAAACAAGGTTTTGGTAAATCGCCTTGTTATTGAAGCAGATGCGGTTATTATGGGAGGTACTCATGAAGAGGAACTTATTAACTTAAGGGTAAAAACGGGTAAGCTTCTCCTATTTTATTCCGAAAGATGGCATAAAAGAAGACGTTCCTATTTAGCCTTACCCTTGCGTTATTTAAATGGATATGTGTATCATCGTTTTACGAGATTTAATCATCTTAATACTTATATGCTATGTGCAAGTTCCTTTGTTCCAAATGATTGCAAATGGGCTTTTGCCTTTAAAAATAAAACCTATAAATGGGGCTATTTTCCGCCATTTAAGGAAATCTCTATAAATGAAGTGCTGGGTAAACGACAGGTTAAAGATTGTATTGATGTCTTGTATGTTGCAAGAAGTTTAAAGCTAAAGCATCCAGAGTTGGCTATAACGGCAATTCAAAATCTTTATCAACAAGGATATAAGGTTAAGCTCACTATGGTAGGTGGGGTATTTGATGGAGATAAGAATAGCAAAAAGGTATTTGAATATTGTAAGAATCAAGAAAAACTTACCCCTGATTGTATTACTGTTCTTGGTGCTGTAGAAAATAGCAAAGTTAGGGATTTGATGCTAAATTCGGATATTTTTGTCTTTACAAGTGATAGAAATGAAGGATGGGGTGCCTCCCTTAATGAAGCGATGTCTAGTGGGTGTGCATGTGTGGTTTCTGATGCAATAGGGTCTTCGCACTTCTTGATAAATAACGAGGTTAATGGTTTGTTGTTTAAAAATAAACGTCTTTCATCATTACAGTTGCAAATTCAACGATTACTGGATGATGACATGCTTAGAAAAAAAATATCATTTAATGGCTACTATACGATTTTAAATGAATGGCGTCCTGAGATCGCAGCTCAAAGATTGATAAATCTAATATATAATTTGATGCGTGGACATGATGTTGATTTCGAGACAGGACCATGTAGTAAGGCTTATCCTGTAAAATAATAGAAGTATGATATACTATATAGTTTTATTTCTTATAATAGTTTTGCGCTTTTTCGTTAATGACAGAAATAAATTCTGTGCTTGTGCTGGAATCTTACTTGTTCTTTTTGCTGGGTTACGTGGATCTTTTGTTGGGCCCGATACATACCAATATCAATGGATATTTGAAGATATTCAGCGTAATCATAATGCGGTATATGGTTTTTTCTTTCTAGAAGGACAAGAAAACCATGCGTCAGAACCGGGATATAATATTTTTCAAACTATAGTTGGGCACTTTGCAAATTATGAATTTTTCAAAATGCTTTGTGCCATAGTTCAGATTATCCCTGCTATCCTACTTATTCGCAGATACTCCGACAATGTTCTAATGAGTTTGATAATATATTTTTGTCTTCCTGTATTCTCTATGATGAGTATGTCGATGATGCGTCAAGGTATGGCTTTTGGTATATTTATGCTAGCCTATAAATATATTATTGATAGAAAGTTTTATAAGTACTTGTTGTGCATATTATGTGCATTTTTGTTTCATACTTCAGCCCTTGTACTTGTTCCATTATATTTTATTTATAATATACCTTATAAAAAGGAATATAATTGGCTGATATTTCTAGGTCTTGGTTTGGTCTATATTTTTAGCAGAGTATTGTATTCTTTTATGATATCGTTTGCAAGAATAGAATATGAAATGTCTGATACGATGGAAGGGGTAAAAATGTTAGTATTTTTGATGATATGCTTGCTGGCTTCGTTATTAGTAAAGGTCGAATATTTGGTATATCCGATTGTGAAGTTTCAAATTTATTTGCTAGTATACACTATTGTTTTATGGATGATTGGAATGAATTTAGCATCGGTTCTTCGTTTGGCTGCTTATACTGAATTTTTCTTATGTCTTTATATTCCTAATTTTTTAGGGCTTATAAGAGATATAGAGATAAGAAAAATAGTTCAATGGTGTGCATGTATTGTATGTGTGCTGATTATGCAAAATGTTGTGTTGAAACCCAGTAAGGAAGCAATAAGATATGTACCATATTATTTCTATTGGGAAAAACGTCCGATTAATGAACTATGAGAATTCTTCAAATTAATACCCGCTATTATAATGGAGGATCCACTGGGCGTATCACTTTCGATTTAAAGAAAGTGATGGAGGCTAACGGGATAGAAAGTTATGTAGCATTTGGCTTTGGCTATGATCCAAAGGATAATGAAAAGGATACCATTTGTCGGATTGAATCTGAGAGAGAACTTTTTATCAGTAAGCTTTGGACAAAGGCCATTGGTCATCATGGCTTCAACAACAAACGTGAGACCAGAAGGCTTCTGGCTTGGATAGATGAGATCAAGCCTGACATTATTCACATGCATAATATCCACAATCATTATGTGAATATTCGAATGCTATTAAGATATATAGCTGATAAGAACATTCCATGTGTATTGACTATGCATGACTGTTGGTCGTTTACTGGTCATTGTGCCTACTTTGATTATTCGGGGTGTGATAAATGGAAAACAGGGTGCAATCATTGTCCAAGTTTAAGAGATTATCCAAAGACTTTTGCACCAATAGATCCTTCTTCATGGAACTATGAAATGAAGAAGAAATTATTTGCTCCATTGAATATCACCTTTGTTTCTCCTTCGCAATGGCTTTGTGACCTACAGCAACAGTCCTTTCTGAAGGATAAACCATGCGTGGTGATAAACAATGGTGTTGATATGTCGGTATTCCACTCTATTAAATCTAATGTGCGAGAGGAATATGGCATTGGCAACCGAAAAATGATATTGGCAGTTGCTGGTGGTCTTTCTCTTAGAAAGGGTAAGGATTATCTTTTGAAGTTGCCTTCGTTGCTCAATGATGATGAAGTCTTAGTACTTGTTGGATTGAAAAATGGACAGGAAGTTTTGCTGCCTAAAACAAATAAGGTTATAGGTATCCAACGTACTAAAACACCTGATGAGCTTGTCGGTTTGTATTCAGAAGCGGATGTCTTTGTCAATCCAACTCTTGAAGATAATTTCCCTACAACTAACCTTGAGGCTTTGGCATGTGGTACTCCTATCGTAACTTTTAATACTGGTGGTAGTGCTGAGGTCGTTACCTCTGAAACAGGATTAGTCGTGGATAAAGGTGATATGGATGGTCTCCTTTCTGCCATCAGAACAATTCTTGGCAAAGGAAAAGTGTATTATGCTACTGCTTGCAGAAAGAAAGCTGAAAGCGATTATAATAAGGAGGTTCAGTTTGGTAAGTATATTGAGCTGTATAAACAGTTGACTAAAACGAGGTGAATTATGTCTTATCCTATAGAATTGTCGATGTTTGATTATAGTAAGATTTTCCTTCCCGTAGAGGTCTTAAATCAGCAAGTTATTCAGACAGTGCTAAGCATTGAAAATTTGTATAAATCAATGTATATAGATGTTAATACGAATGATTTATCTAATGAGATCCTGTTTGAGGAAGAACGAGACCGAATTCGTAATGTCGCGGAAATAAGGGAGGTTGATGAGAAATATCAAATAACTTTCTCTTTGACTTTTGGTCAATTTATGTGGTCTGTAGGCTTGTATCTTAGCACTTACTTTGATAATATAGTTCAGATACCGATGATGAATGCTGTTGGAACTAATATAAATGGTTTCAAGTCCAATATGGAGGCCGTTAGTTTTGCTAAAGATACATTCTTTAGGGCAAGGCAACTTATGTTTCGAGTAGAACGAGAATCATTTACGCAGATTCCGAACATTTGTGATCCGCAAGCCTTTAAGAAAGAGATAGGTAATGCTAATGGAATTTACGTCGGTGGTATGTGTTTTATCATGGCACATGAGTTTGCTCATAACTTTTTGGGGCATACACATTATGCCGCCAATCAAGAAGTAACTCTCGAAGACGAGATGAGCGCAGACGAAACGGCATTGTCTTTTATTTCTTCTGAATTTGATACTGGTAATGGTTTTACTTATAAAGTTGGTATTGCCAATGTTCTGTGTTCTTTATTGCTTATGGGGCAAGATACAATATGCAGTGATGGTGCTCATCCTCATATGGATGTGAGGATAGACAATATCATGAATAAGTTGGAACTTCCTTATGAGGATATATTGTGGGGATATGTGGGATGCGCTATTAGGATGTGGTTGCTGGTTTATGGTGGTTATACAATAGAAGAGGATATGAAAGTAGGTCCTTTTGACACTTATGGAGATTTCTATGGTTATTATTTGAAACTATTGAAAGAATATAGAGAGAGGAATTTTCCTGAGGTATTAAAGCCAGATTGGTTTACGGAATAATATAAAGTATATGAATCATGTAAAGATACATTTAGAGAATTGTTTTAGTATTAAGAAATTCGTTAAAGACTTAGACTTTACTCAACATCGGAGTATCTTGATTTATGCTCCGAATGGTACGATGAAGACTTCGTTTTCCAATACCATGCGACTTCTTAGTCAAGGCAAAGCGAATAAGATTAATGATAGAATTCATCCCGAAAAATCAGCTGTTTGTGACGTTAAGGATGAAAATGGGGCAGGTATAGCTCCAAAGGGTATCTATGTGGCAAATGCTGATGAGGATGTGAACAGCGAGGAGCGTTTTAGTTCTTTCTTGGCTGATGCAGCATTAAAGGCAAGATATGATGCCATTTATGCAGAATTGGCTCAAAGTGAAAATGTGTTCATGACTTGTTTGATGCAACAATCGAAAAGCGATAATTGCAAAGACGAATTCGTGGATGTATTTTCTTTAAACAAGGATGTTCCTGATAGTTTTTTGCAATGCCTCTATCGGTTGAAAGATGAACTTGATACAGAACATGAGGTATTTGACTTTAAATATAATAACATCTTCGATGCTGGGAGCAAGGTAAAGGACGTAGTTGACAAGTATAAGGATACTTTAGTTGATTATTTTAATCGCTATTCTGAGTTGCTTACAGACTCTTCCCTGTTCTCTTCCTCTGTTGATGGAAAGTCATTTGGCTCTTATCAGGCAAATGAACTGATAAAGGCAACTAAGGATGATACATTCTTTAAGGCAAGCCACCTGAACTCTATAAGGGGCAAGAGTCAAATCATGTAGATTTGATAGAAGAAGTGAATATGATGCCCCCTGAAGGTATTCATCTGAATAGCTTTATGTATGAGCCGCTAATTGATATGTCGGCTGAACATTTGGTAAGTCTTTATAATAGGTGTAAAAACGAATTGGTGTAAGTGGTAGTTGATATTTTATGTAAGGTCATCATACGTTACTTAAGTCAATGGATTTGTTTAATTAAGATTTTATATAGATAATGAGTAAATATTTAGTGATACCACCATGCTCTGATTTCAATCGCGGTGACCAGGCTTTAGTTTGGGAAACAGTGCGATTTGCAAAAGATGCTGGGTATAATGGTGATTTTTATTTTATGGCAGAGGCTAAAGAGCCAGTTGAACAATCTCTCAAACATGGATTGAATGTGATGAGTCCTGTCTTGGAACATCCTAGCAAACGCTTTAATAGTAAGGATAATATTGCTATGGATTGGAAGTTAATTCTTAAATGGGGATCAGTTTCTCTAATTGATCTTACATGGAGTTTGATGCTTTTGACATCTCTCAGAGGCTTGGTTCTTCCATTTTTATCAAAGTCAAAGAAAGAGTCGTTTCGACTGTTTAAAGAAGCCGATGCTGTGTTTGTAAAAGGCGGAGGTTTTGTTCATAGTTATGGAGGCAAAACTGCTCTTTATTACATTTATTTTCAACTTTATCATATCTTCTTGGCACAATCCTTGGGTAAGGATGTATATATCTGTCCTAATTCGTTTGGACCTTTTGAGGGATGGGGGGTCAAAGCTTTAGTAAAGAAAGCTTTTAGAAAAGCTAAGCTGGTTACTGCAAGAGAAATCCGTTCTTCTAAAATGTGCCAGAATGAATTAGGTATTAATGTTCCTGCATATCCTGACTTTGGGTTCTTTTTACCTAATGCAGATGTGAACAATAAAGAGCAATTCAAGAAAGAACTCCATGTGCCTGATAATTTCAAGATGGTTGCAATAACAGCACGTCCTCATCGTTTTCCTCATGCTCAAGATCCTGTTAAAGCTTATGATGATTTTGTGAAATCAATGAGAATGTTTGCAGGTTGGCTTTTTAGTCATCATTATTTCCCTATTTTTATAGAACATGTATATGCGATCAATGATCATGAGAATGACAGTTATTGTATTAAGCATATTATTGAAGGAATGGAAACTGGACATTATGCATATTTTGCAGATAGGAGCTTGAACTGTTATGAGCTGAAGCGCATTTATAGTTATTTTGATTATATTGTTGGAACTCGTTTTCATTCAATGATTTTCTCAATGGCTAATATGGTCCCTGGCGTAGCCATTACTTATGTTGGTAATAAGGGAGAAGGCATTATGGAAGATATGGGATTGAGTGATTATTATTTGCAGATAGATAAGGTCAATGCTGAATCTTTGATCGAAAAGTTTAAGTATATGTTGGATACAGAAGATTTCGTAAAGGAGAAGATCTCTTCATTTTTAGCTACAGCTTCATCTAAACGTAATCAATTGATTAATAGGATACGCAAATGAAAAAAATAAAGATATTACTTATCACCTCCATGCCATGGAGAGAAGACAACAATATAGGCAATTCTTATAGTAATTTATTTGGTGATATTGATGAATTTGAAATTGCACATATTTATTGCCGTGATGGTGAACCATATAATAAGAAGGTAAAAGAATACTTTCAGATTACCGAAGGACGTTTAGTTAAACATATTTTTAATCATTCAATCAAGACTGGACGTTCTTTTGTAATGGATGCATCAAATAATACAAAAGATTTGTCTCTTACCTCTAAGGCTATGAATAAAGCAAAGCTGTTGAGATGGGAGTTGTTTTTTGTCTTGAGAGATTTGATTTGGTTTTTGGGGAAATGGAAGACAAAGGAACTTTATCAATTTGTTGATGATTTCAAGCCAGATATGATTTTCGGAACTCTTACCTATATGAGCAATATAAATCGTATGATGGTTGATTTACAGAAGCGATACAATATACCTTTGGTCTTGTATTCTTGGGATGATGTGTATTCTTGGAATCATTTTTCTTGGAATCCTCTCTTTATGCTAAGAAAATGGTATAATCGCCATTATATACGTAAATGTGTGAATCGTTCATCAGTGATGTATACCATCACTAAAGAAATGCAAAATGAGTATGGACGGTATTTTAAGAAGGATTGCAAGATCTTATATAAAAGTTATGATTTTGTAGGAGAACCTTCTCTTAAAGTTCCTCAAAAGCCATATCATCTGGTATTTATGGGAAATATAGGAGCTGGGAGATGGCAAGCTCTAGCAAAACTTGCCAATATTATACATGAAATTAATGCGGAAAATGGGCAGACAGCCTTTCTGGATGTCTATACGCTATCGCCATTATCTGCAGATATAATTAGTGCTTTAAACATAGAAGGCACGGCCAGGTTAAACAAGGCTGTGCCACAAGAGGATGTCATGGCTACTCAACAAGCTGCAGATATTCTAATACATGTTGAACCGTTGAATAAGCGCGATGCTTCTTTCTATCGTTTGTCTTTCTCAACAAAATTGGTTGATTATCTCTATAATGCCAGATGTATTCTTGGATTAGGTTTGAAGACTGCAACCTTATCTTATATAGAAGATAACAAGGCTGGTATTGTTGTGTATGACTTGGATCAGGCTAAAAGCATTTTGCTTAATCTGTTCACTCATCCTGAAATGATTGAGCAATACGGAAAAAATGCCTGGGATTGTGGTGTGAGAAATCATGAAAGAGATGGTATAAGAAGTATGTTGATTCATGATTTTAATGCTTTAACGAATAGTTTCAAATAAGCTAGAATAAGTGGTACCATATAATATTGAAGTTCTAGTAAAGTAAACAAACTTTAGTATAAGACCAAAAATATAAACTTTAACTATATGTTATGGAATATTTTTATTATGTAACAGAAGAGAAACGTCGTTGGTGGAATAAGGAAAAGTTTGCCAAGGACTTTTGTGACTTGTTGACAAGATTCGAGAAGTCGCATGTGGATATACAAATGGGCTATGGTGAATCTTCTATTTTGCGAGATGATTTCATCATGTCTAAGTTCCCAGGGAAACATAGTAGACCAACTTTTATCTGGAAAAAGATGGTTTACAAGGATGACGTGTGCATTTATGTATTGCGTGATGCTATGCGCCATGATGTTTACGTTGCTCAAATAACCCAGGGTACTGAAACAACTTATGTATCAAAGAAAGAGCTTAGTCCGCAAGAAAAAAAAGAATTGAATTCATTCCATGATAAAATAATCGAGGAAAGATCTAAAACTGACTATCAAGAGAAAAGTCCTCTTTCAGTTAATGAAGTTTCATTTATTTCTTCACCATTGTCGATAAACTGTAATCTCTTCAAAGATGCAGTTTACGAAACAAAGGAATGGATAGATGATATCATTGGTACTGAAGAATATGAATCTTTTGATGAATTCTCAAAAGCAGCTCAAGCCATTTCAAATCATATATATGAGCATTTGGTTGATGACGATGGTTGGGAGGAAATTAGTATTAAGGATCGCGTTCTCCTTATTTATCATAAATCTTCAAATTGGATTCTTGCAGCAGCACCTCGTAAAACAGAAACTGAAAGAATAGAAAAGATTCTCAAAGGAGGAGAACCTGAAAATTACATGAGGGGTTATCCTCAAAGTTTCTTGTATCTTGATGACGATGAGTGGAGACGTATGGAACAAGACAGTAAGAGTAATCTTGTTCTTACAGAAGAGCAAGTTGCAGTGGTATCCAATAGTGAACCAAATTATCCTTTGTTTATTTCAGGTAGAGCTGGTAGTGGAAAATCAACAGTCTTGCAGTATCTGTTTGCTGAGATTGTATTGAGGTTTCAGCTTAATAAGGATGCATTTGATTGTCCACAACTTCTACCTCCGGTTTATCTTTCATACAGCAAGACTTTAATTGAAGATGCGAAGAAATTATCTCAGACATTATTTGATAAGAATAATGTGTATAAGGAGATAATGAAGAAGCATTCGGTAAGTTATAAGAAAGACATTCAACCATCATTGAAAAATATGTTCTATGTCTTTAAAGACTTACTGAAAAAGTGCATCCAAGATTATGATAAAGAAATCTTGGAAACAAAGTTCTCAGATGAAAAGTACATATCTTTTGCTGTTTTTAAGAAAAAATGGTCAGAACGATTCGGGAAAGATCGTGATGCCGTTAAAAACTTTGGACCAAGTATCTGTTGGCATATCATTAGAACTTATATAAAGGGTTGGAATAATGATTCTTACTTAACTCCAGATGACTATGAGGCATTGGGAAGGAACTACTTAACTGTAAGTATTGATACTTTCAAGAAAGTATATGATGTTGTTTGGGACAAATGGTATAAGGATTTAACCAGTGATAAATATTGGGACGACCAAGATTTAGTTAAATATTGCCTGGAAAAAGGTTATGCAAAGGAACAGTTTTCTGCAATCTATTGTGATGAAGCCCAAGATTTCACGAGAATAGAAATTGATTTTATCTTAAAAGTCTCATTGTTCTCTAATAGGAAAATAGAGAATGTTGATGATGTGAAGAAATTGCCGTTTGTCTTTGCTGGAGATGAATTCCAAACATTAAACCCTACGGGATTTAGTTGGGACTCATTGCGTAGTTATTTTGTCAACAGCATTTTTGAGATGACGGGATTGGGAGATAAGAAAGATGAGAGTAAATTGCCGAGACCGATAGAGTTTAATGAAAATTTCCGTTCAACAGCGCAAATCGTAAGATTGGCTAATCGTGTCCAACTATTGCGAGCGTCTCGTCTCAATGAGTTTTCTTATCCACAGACTCCTCATTTTTCAATTGATGGTCCGTCTATCTATTGTGTTTCTCCTAATGATTATACTATTTGGGACGCAATTCCTGGCAATTTGGTGAATATGATAATTCCAATAGCAGAAGGAGAATCTGTAGAAGATTATATCAAGAACTCACCATTAAAGGATAAAATTAATTTTGAAAATGGTATTCCGCAAGGCTTAACAATACTTTCACCTAGTCAGGCCAAAGGTTGTGAGTATGCGAATGTAATCATTTATGGTTTTAATACGGAAGGTAATAACTGCAAGTTTAAAGTGCAAGAATTACTTGAATGGTTTGCTAATCCGAAAGAAGATATTGAGGGGGATATTGAATTGAAATACCAGGTTTGCAATGCTTATGTTGCTGTAACTAGAGCCACCTCTCGTATATTCATATTGGATGAATTTACCATGAATTCATTTTGGGCTTTTGCTTTCAATGATTCAACTTCAGCTAACAGAAAAGCTATAATGAGTTTGCAAAGCAAAATGATAGAAAGTTTAGACACCAAGAAAAATGCTTGGGAAGATGATGGAAATTTAGGTTGGATAAATGCTCATCCTGCTGAAGAAATTTCTTTTGCGCAACTCAAAGTTCGTGATGTCTTTGAAGAGCTTGATAAAATGAAGAATAATGCTCTCTTACGTTCCGATGCTAGTATGATGCGCATGGTAGCATGTCGATACAAAGAAAGAAACAGCAAGGAAAAATATGCGGAATGCATGGCATGGGCTCTTGTTTTCGAAGGTAAACGAATGGCTGCAGCAGATTTCTTTGTTAAAGCAAAAGAAGCTGATAAAGCTTTAGATAATTACTGGGAAGAATTAGCTGAAAACAAGAATACTGATGAAATAGTTAAAGAGATTATTAAACTTAACGGGCATGTAAATGATATTCGGCAAAAAACTTGTATGACTGCTGTGGGAGCAATGGCTGTTGACGATTTGATGGAGGTACTTGCTAATTGTCTTTCTTCAAAGGGCAAAGCTAATTTCTTGCTGAATTCTTGGCAAAAAATTGTAAATGTTGCTGTCAAACATATATCTTGTGGACATAGTTTGACTATAGGCAAGAATTTTGATAATATAAATAATTTGAAAGAAGAACTTGGCAAAATTAATATCAGAGTAGATTTATCACCATTGGCTCTTGTTGCATTTAATAATAAAGAATTGGCTGGTGCCATTAAATTATGGGAGATGTCTACTCCTCCTTATCCAAAAGAATATTATAATGCTAAGTATAAAACTACTTCTTTTCCGGAAAATATCGAATATGCACCGAGAATGGGAAATCCAGATTGGGGTAATTTGCTTCTTACCGATTGGAAGAATTATGGTAAAAATGATTTGAATGAAAATCAACTTGTTATTCTTTGTTCGGCATTAAAACAAGATTTGAATTCGTCGGATTTATTGTTTAACAAAATGCTACCTTTTATGGTAAATCATATTGGTAGTCTTAATGAATATGCCGATTTTAAAGAGATAATTAAAAAACGCCATTTGCTTTTACCTTATCTGCAGTCTCTGGATGCTTTATTCATGATTCGTTATGGTGACATCAGTACTTGGAAGGCTCCTGTAGAAATCTTTGTTAATTCTGATACAGAGTTTTTTATTAGAGCAATAAAAACCATCCAAGAATTCAAAACAAAAGCTTTTCAGAAAAAGTTGGATTTGTGGTTTGGCAGTTCAATGACGAAACTTGAGGAGACATTGTCTGAATACAAACAATTTGACAGAAAACAATTGGCTCCGCTTGTTTTTATAGAGCTGGGTAAAATTATCGAGCAGAGAACTAAAATTGTTGATGCTTTGAAGTACTATAGTACCATTCGTGAAATGGTGAATAGTCCTAAGTTAAGACGTGAGTTTGATGTACGTTGGATAGCTTGTAAGGAAAAGCTGGCTATAGTTACTAATTCTTCTCAACATAGTGATGAAGCTCATGAAAAAAGAGTGGAATTGTCTTTAGGTTCTGAACAAATTCCTGAGGTTGCAGAAGTTAGCCAAGAGGAATGGAATAAGTTGTTTAAAGTTGCAATGGAATTAGATTTTACTGTTCAGGATGGTCTGAAAAAGGTTCAGCAACAGGAACATACAGATGTACAAAAAAATAATTGTCCTTCTTATCCGGCTAATGTAAAATTCAGTGAAAATAAGCAGGTTATTTCCGTTGGAGAATATACTCTAACATATTTTCCTAAGAAACATGAGGTGAAAATAGAATATTCTTCAAATGTTGCAGAATACTCTATTAAAATCAATAAAGGTAAAATTACAGACAATGATGAGTTCTACCTTAAGGATAATAGACTCTTTTTGACTGACAATGATGTAATGACTCCGTTTGGTATTCGGAAATTTGATTCTTTATTGTGGGTTGAAATTTATGATGGATTACTGCCTACTGGTATGTATGTCGTAACAAAAGCAGAATAATCTTTATGAAAATATTACATATTGGAAATCTAAAAAGCGGCATAGATACTTATGTTCGCAATACAGTTGCTTTGGCTAGTGATAAGTTTGAGTTCGTCATCGTTAATGGTGCGGATGATAACAGCAAGCCTTATATGCGACATGGTAAGCAGGTAAAGACGTATAGCATTGATATGTATCGTGCCTTGAATCCTGTAAAGGATATGAAGGCGGTGATGCAGGCTATCAAAATCATCAAGAAGGAAAAACCTGACTTGGTGCATTGTCATAGTGCAAAGGGTGGCGTAATCGGAAGATTTGCTGCATTCTTTACAGGAACTAAGGTAGTTTATACGGCTCATGCATTTTCTTTTCTTTCGGCTGAATCTGCCAAGAAAAAACAGGTGTTTCTTCTGTTAGAGAAGATTGCTAAGCTGAACTCTTATCTTCTGGCTTGTTCCGGTTCTGAAAGAGAATTGGGTATCAAGGTAGTTGGTTTCAAGGTAAAGAAGGCTTTTGCTTGGAATAATGCCGTGCCTGATGTGGATAAAGGTCTTACACGGATCTCACAGATCTCGCGGATTTCTTCTCAAAAGAATGAGTCTTCTGATTTGCCTATTCCAAAAGTAGGCGAGCGTTACATCACTTCTATCGGACGTCCTTCTTATCAGAAGAATCCTTTGTTCATGGTAGAAGTTGCTCACGGAATCCATCTTAAGCATCCTGATATAAAATTCTATCTGCTGGGTGTCGGCTTCTATTCTCCAATGTTGGAAGATATGAAGAAGCTCATTCATCAGTATGATATGGATGATACTTTCTATCTCTTGCCTTGGCTTAGTCACGAGGAGACTTTGAGGTATGTGAAGGGAAGTTTGCTTTACTTCATGACTTCGCTTTATGAGGGTCTTCCGATCTCTGTGATAGAAGCTATGTCTTTGGGAAAGGCGATTGTGGCGAGTGATGTGCTAGGTAACAAGGACTGCGTGAAGGATGGCTTTAATGGATATCTCCTGCCATTGAAGGAAAATATCTTTGTGGAAAAAATGATTGAGCTGATAGAGAATGATGAGAAGCGCAAGGAAATGGAGAAGAATTCCCGTTCCTACTTTGAGTCTAGTTTCTATATCAACAATCGCATCAAGGCACTGGAAGACATTTATACAGAAATTTATAACCGATAAATAGATAACAATGAATTATATTATCACTGGCGGTACCGGCTTCATCGGTACCCATCTTACAAATTTGATCAAGGAGCGTTATCCTAACGCTCAAGTATATAACCTTGACATTGTTAAGCCTGGTACTCCTAATCCGGTAGTAAAGGATTACAAGCCTGCTTTGCGTGATGGTCAGAAGTTGCAGTCTACTTTCGTCGAGTATGATATCCGCAAGCCTATCGAGAACTTGCCATTTACTCCTACAGAGGATGATGTCATCTTCAACTTTGCTGCCGTGCATCGTACTCCTGGACATGAAGATCATGAGTATTTCGAGACTAATATCCGTGGTGCTGAGAATGTGGTGGCTTTTGCAGAGAAGTGGAATATCAAGAAGATTGTGTTTACTTCAAGTATCGCACCATACGGAGCTGCCGAGGAGCTGAAGAAGGAGACTACATTGCCAACTCCTAACACTGCATACGGTATCTCAAAGTTGGTGGCTGAGAAGATTCATGAGAAGTGGCAGAATGGTGATACGGCTCATCGCCAGCTTACTATCGTTCGCCCTGGTGTGGTATTTGGAAAGGGTGAGAATGGTAATTTCACCAGATTGTATTGGGCTATCCGTGGTCATAAGTTTGCTTACCCAGGTAGGAAGGATACCATCAAGGCTTGCATCTATGTAAAGGAGTTGGTGCGCTTCATGCTGTATCGCTTGGAACATCATGAGCATGGTGTAGAGCTGTATAACTGTTGCTTCGAGCCTGCTTATACTATTCAGCATATTGTTGAGGCAATGAAGAAGGTAACAGGTTTGACTCAGTTTGTGCCTGATATTCCTAACTGGGTTATCATGCCTATGGCTAGAGCTGCCATGCTTCTTGGCTCGCCAATGGGTATCTGTCCTGCGAGAGTGAAGAAGCTCCAGATTTCTACTAATATCTGTGGTGAGAAGTTGAAGAACTGCGGTTATCAGTTTAAGTGGAGCTTTGAGGAAGCGCTTGCTGACTGGTTTGAGGATAATGACAGGAAGGGGCTGAAGTAAAGATGAAATGTGGTCTCTATGATGAGAGCTATAAGATTGCTGCTGATACCAATCTTCTGGTGAACTATCTGTATAACTGCCATCTGAAGGTGGCGTATCTCCCTGAGTTCGTAACGAGAATGAAAATGGGTGGTATGAGTACCGATTCTGCCAAGCGCAAGAAAGTATGGGATGAGGATATCAGGGTATATACCGGATATGGCTTCAAGCCCGTGACATTGACGAAGCTGATGAAAATGGCATGGAAAGTGCCGCAGTTCATTCAAGCGAAGTTCATGAAGTAGATTCGGGAATCCCAATTTATTCGCCTCCGTATAAGCCTGAGTTCTCGGATGAGGACAACAAGGCTATCATTGATGCCATCAATGCTGCCAACCCTGATCTGCTCTGGATTGGCATGACGGCGCCTAAGCAGGAGAAGTGGACGTACTCTCATTGGAATGAGTTGAACATCCATTGTCACGTAGGTACCATCGGTGCCGTCTTCGACTTCTTCGCTGGTACCGTGGAGCGTGCCCCTATCTGGTGGCAGGACCATGGTCTGGAATGGCTCTATCGCTTGCTCAAGGAGCCTAAGCGTATGTGGAGAAGATATATCATCGGTAATAGTTTGTTCCTCTGGAACATGGTGAAAGAGGCGTAGGGTTCGAAAACCTACCCGTCCTTCCTTACCGTTAAGGAAGGCTCCACCTTTCTCACCAAGCCTCTCTTCCCTCAGGGACGAGAGGATGTAGCTGGCTCTGCTATAGCGCCGCCAGGGTTTTGGTCAGCCAGCGGAGCCTGTGCCCACAAGGGGCTGGCTGGGAGTGCTTACGCAATAAAATTGCGATTGTTTGACGCAACAGAGTTGCGAGTGTTTGTCGGCTGGCGCATTGAGTAATTTGCTGATAGCTTGCAGATTTTCGGCTTTTTTCTTGGTGGTTTCAATAAAAAAGCGTACTTTTGCGGAAAAGTTTAACGTTTAAAATTATAGGTTATGGCAACATTAACTATACAAGTGGAAGATAATAGTGTTATGGCTGGACTCAAGAAAGTTCTTGAGGCAATGAAAGGCGTTGTGATTGTTCCTAATCATCAGAAAAGCATGTCAGGGATAGAAGAAGCTATGGATGATATTCGTCATGGTAGAGTGACGGAGTATGAAAGTGCTGATGATATGTTTGAAAAGTTGGGAATATGAAATACAGAATCATAGCTACCAGTCGCTTTGAAAAGGATGTAAAGCGTTGTAAAAAACGTAATCTTCCAATGGAAAAGCTAAAGAAGGTAATTCGATTACTAGAAGAGACAGGAAAATTACCTCCTGAATATAAGCCGCATAAACTATCTGGGCAATATGCGGGAAGTTGGGAATGCCATATTTTGCCTGACTGGTTGTTGATTTGGGAACAGCATGATGATGAGCTTGTATTAATTATGACTAATACTGGTTCTCATAGTGATGTTTTCTAAAAACAAATGAAAATGGCATGGAAAGTGCCGCAATTCATTCAAGCGAAGTTTTCGAAAACCTACCTTCAATAGTCTTTTCGACCCCTTCGGTTCCCCTTCTAGGGGACAGAAACTTTCCTTACCGTTAAAGAAGGCTTTTTCGAAAACCTACCCGTCCTTCCTTACCGTTAAGGAAGGCTCCACCTCTCATCTCGGTCTTCTCCCCTCAGGGAAGAAGAGGGAAACCGCCCTACTCGGTGCTCGGAACCGCTACGCTATAAGGTTGGCGGACCATCAAAGGTCTGCGCCATGTTTTGCGGGATGGGACCGCATGGGGAAAGCAGTTTATAGTTTACAGTTTACAGTTGATTTTGTAGTAATTTGCTGATAACTTGCAGATTTCTTGTGATTTTCTTGGTGGTTTCGAGAAAAAAGCGTAACTTTGGCGGCAAGTTATATAAACTAAATAATAGGAGATAAGATTATGGCAATAGCTATTAAAACAATTCCAGTATTGACTGGTGATGTTGCAGAGCGCTTTATAGAGATTGCAGAGAGTAGTAGAAATACTGCCACAACTGTGATTCCTGAAGGTGCACAAGATGCAATCCGTCGTATGATGGAACGCTCAAAAAATGTAAAGATTAAACTTCCTCTTCAATAGATTATGTAAAGACAACTTTTATTCCAAAGCCTTCTGCTAATAAGGTTCAACGAACTATACCAGGTCAAAAACATCTTCGTACTTATCCTGCCGTATTATTGGGAAGACTAGGGGTTAATAAGAAATATCAAGGACGAAATTTCTTAGTTGGTCAACAAGTTCAAGTATCTATATGCCACAGAAGAATTAGAAAGAGCAGAACAGCATTTTCCGGAAACATCTCCTGTTTATACCAGACTTATGTTTTTGGATTTATTGCACACCCAGATTTTGGAATGTCCTATGGCTTAGATGATTGTTGATGGCATTTGTTTCATAATACGCTAGGTAGTGTGGTAGGATATGGAATAGGTATGCCACATCTCTCATCAATCCTTTCTCTTGCCCGAAGGGAGAAGATGTAACCGCCCTCCGGTGCTCAGAACCGCTACGCTCTAAGGTTGGCGGGGCATCAAAGCCCTCGCCATGTTTTGCGGGATGGGACCGCATGGGGAAAGCTGTTTACAGTTAATAGTTTACGGTTGATTTCGTGGTTATTTGCTGATAGCTTGCAGATTTTCGGCTTTTTTCTTGGTGGTTTCGAGAAAAAAGCGTAATTTTGACGGCAAGTTATATAAACTAAATAATAGGAGATAAGATTATGATGTTAGGTATTAATGCACCAAAGCCATTGGTTAAAGGTGAATTTGCCAAGGCTGTTCGCAAAGCTGTTCACGATTCGATGGTTGCAAAGGAAAA
>OJML01000353.1_pt1 | contig 27744 bp, 26 predicted proteins | sample 1597221 | NCBI WGS metagenome assembly OJML01 (sample SAMEA2452123, study PRJEB22498) | human gut metagenome | biome: human feces; feature: human gut; material: feces | place: Australia | collected 2012 | reverse complement strand
TTTTGCAGGCATATGCATTACAGGAAGCGGTACAGCAGATGTATCCCCAGGATGAAGTTGTCATGATCAATGCCATTAATCTGAAGCATTTTATCATCAATACCGGTGGATGGTTCCGCTTCTATCCAAAGAAAGAGAACCTGAGAGCCTGGCTCCAGAAGATAAGCCTGCCACGTACCTTCTACAAGGCAAGAAAGCAATATCTGAAGCTTACTTCAAGATGCTACACAACGAATGCTATCAACAAGTTAAATCTTGACTGCATCATTGTTGGAAGCGATGAAGTATGGAATTATAAAGAAGGCAAGGGAAATGCGGCTGTAAAGTTTGGTGAAGGACTTGGAAAAGGAATTCAATATATATCATCAATCATGCCATCGTTTATCAATGGTTTCAAAATGATGACGCCTGCGATCCAATCAATTATTTTAGGAGTTCAGCAGATGCTGCCACCAATTATGGCTTTTGGTGGAACGATTGTTACTACGATACAAAATGTAGTAATCAAGGCAACACCGATAATTGATCAGATTATTCAAGCGATTGCTCGTATATTGCCTGCAGTTCAGCCAATTTTTTCTACTATCGTTACAACAATCGGAAACATAGTCACAACTGTATTACCTCCACTTGGAACTGCTTTTTCAATGATTGCAGATGTTATCGTAGCGATAGCACCTATTATTTCAGATACATTCGCAGGAATCAGTGAGGTTGTAACGAATGCGATATCAGGTATTAGTTCGGTGATTCAAGGTGGACTTGATCTGATCAGTGCTATTTGGACAGGAAGCTGGCAAGGTGTCGTAAATGCCTTTGCATCAATCTTTGGTGGAATTGCTGAAATTTGTAAAGCTCCTATGAATGCAGTCATTGCGATTATCAATGGAGCAATTAGAGCAATTAATAGTATTTCAGTTGATATCCCTGCCTGGGTTCCAGGTGTTGGTGGTCAACACTGGGGATTAAACTTAGGACAAATCCCATACCTTGCCAAAGGTGGTGTTGTCAACGAGGCAACAACAGCGGTCATTGGTGAAGCTGGTAAAGAAGTGGTTATGCCTCTTGAAAGAAATACAGGTTGGATTGGTCAGTTAGCAGGTCAGATTATGAGTAGGATGGCTGGATTCAGTATCCAATTGCCTACTGTAGGTAAAGATATACCGATGACTAATGGAAACACTATATCTCCAGCTTCTAGTGGAAAGACTTTATCAGTAGTCATTACGATTGCGAAACTTGCTGACAGCATCGTAGTCAAAGAAAAAGATGATATTGATGATATTGCTGAAGAAGTTGCTGATAAGATTTTAGAAGTTGTTGAGAATTTATAGGAAGGAGATTTGCATGAAAAGAAGAATAATTGAATTGAATGTGAATAACCGACAGGAATTTTTAAAGCTATCAGTAAATCCAGCTTCTATTGTTTTTACCGATATGCAAAATAACCAGCAGATTAATTTGTTGGAAGTGGGAACTGCACTTCTTTTAGGGAACAGAGGCTTGATAACGACAACGCTTGAGAGCTTCTTCCCTTCTGAAAGTTCACCTTTTTATAAAAGATATGGAGGGGTTAGGACACCACAGGAGTGCAAGGCTCTTATTAAAAAGTGGAAAGATAAAAACATGATTGTTCGCTTGATCATATCAGATATGGATATCGATCTAGCCATGGCAATCAATAACTTCACGACAACACATCGTGAAGGAGATGATGATATTTATTACAGTATTGAGTTGGTTGAATATAAGACTTTAAACGTCCCAACGGTTAAAGTTTCGACCAAAGTGAAAAGTTCTATTCAAAGAAGACCTGCGCCAACTGCTCCCTCAAAAGCAAAACCATCAGGTGGTGCATCTGCAGGAAGATCATACACAATCAAAAGTGGTGATACTTTATGGGCGATTGCTACAAGATACTATGGTAATGGCGCTCAATATTCAAAGATATATAACGCTAACAAAGGAACTATAGAGTCTGTAGCCCGAAGCCGAGGGTTTAGAAGCTCGCAAAACGGACACTGGATTTTTCCAGGTACGAGCATAACGATTCCATAATGCAATTATTAACAGGTGGAAAAGATATCATTGAGCTTGTTAGGGAGATAACATGGTCAGGCGATACGAAAGAAGTATCTAGAAAGCTCAATTTTGTAATTTATCAAAACGACATAGATAAGTTGATGCCAGCAGTTTCTATCAACGAAGGAGATGACATCATCTTTAAAGACGATACAGGAAAAGCCATCTTTGGTGGAGTCATTCATAAAAAAGATAAAAAAGCAGCAGATAAAAGTTTTACTTTTCTAGCGTACGATTTACTGTTCTATGTAAACAAATCAGAAATATCTAAGATATTCAATTCAACTCCTGAAGCAATTACAAGATCTATTTGCAACGATCTCAACATTCCAGTCGGAAGTTTAGCTTCAACAAACGTTAAGGTTTATTATCCTTGTCTTGGTAAAACAGCTTATGAAGCGATAATGATTGCTTATACGCAAGCAGGCTATCAGACTGGAAATGTTTATATCCCTATCATGAAAGATATAAACAAATTGAATATCATTCAAAAAGGTCAGTATTCAAATGTTGTTTTAGAAGGTACTTACAATCTTGAAGATAGCACTTATTCAGTGACTTCTGAAAATGTAGTCAATAAAGTGGTGATTACCGATAAAGAAGGAAATGCCATCAGAACATTAGAAGATATTGACTCTATGAATAAGTATGGAACAATTCAAAAAGTTTATAAAACACAAGATGGAAAAGATTCCAACGTTGAGGCAAAAGCTCTCATGCATGGAATTGATAAAAATGGTTCTACTCTAGCTTTAGGGGATGTTCGTGCGATATCAGGATATTCAGTGGCGGTACAAGAAAGTAAATCTGGGCTATATGGTCTTTTTTATATTGAAAGCGATTCTCATACATTTATGAATGGGAAACACGAAATGTCACTCACATTAGCATTTGAAAATATGATGGATGAAAAGGAACTTCCTACATCCTAGAAAGGAGCACCTATGAAAAAAACAGATAGAAAAATAGTGAATTTAGTGAACGCACTAAAGAGTAAATGTCAAAATAGCAACAATCTATATGTTGCTAAAGTAGTCAGTACTAGTCCGTTCAAGCTAAAACTGTATGATCAAATAATTACTGAACATATTTATGTCAATAATTCATTTTTAAAAACATCATCAAAAGCAATAGATTCCAATATTACTTGGGATATGAATCACAATTATGTTCCTAGCAGTTTACTTAGCTTTACAAGAAAGATGTTTAAAGCTGACCTATTAAATGCTGGTGATACTGTTATCGTTCTTTTAGATGGTGTTTCCTTTTATGTATTGGAAAGAGTTACGAAGGTTGCATGAACAATTCAATCTTTCCTTTTATTGATACTAGCAAGTACGAAGATGTTATTGAGAGTGATAAATTAGAAGAATTATGCGAGTATGCGTTTGATTTCAAGAATAACTGCCTTCTAACAAACAGTGCAGGACAAAACTATTATGTATATCGAAATGAGGCTTTGAAAGTTTGGATATACAAGGCATTGATGACTCCACGCTATCAGCATCTTGCTTATACGGAAGATTATGGAAATGAGATGTTTTCTATGATTTCTCAAGCAATAGACCAAGAAGTCATGCTTCTTGAACTGAAGAGATATATTACAGAAGCATTAATGTATAACTCTTATATTCAAGAATTGAATGGTTTTGAATTTGAAGTCAAAGGCTCGGAAGTATTGATTCGATTTACTGTAATTTCTATATATGGGCAAATGCGTTATGAACAGATAATGAAAGAAGGTGTTGGATAATGAAAAGGAATTATCAAGAAGTGATAGATGCTATGAGTAATGGCGAATACACTGCTGAAGAAATCAAAAGTCGTATTAGATCATACTTGAATAATCCAGCATCAAAAATCGAAGGTTCATTCGCTATGGATAGCATACAGGCAGTAGCACAGGAAATGGCAAGAGCTATCAATATGCGAATTATTGATTTTATTGATATGGCAATGCTAGACACAGCAGAATATGAATTTTTAGATAGAAAAGGATTAGATTATGGATTGGCAAGAAATCCAGCAACTGCTTCTAGTGGTTATGTTAAATTCACTGGAGCACAAGGAACAATCATTCCAAAAGGAACGACCCTTTTGGCAGACACCTGCACGTTTACAACTGATTTTGAAGCGATCATCTCTTCTTCAGGAACGACTAGTGTGAGAGCAACATGTACAGAACTCGGGATTACTGGAAACGTTCTAGCAGGCGCGATTACTGGAATTAGGGCCACTGAAGGAATTGATAGTGTAAAAGTAACCAACGAAGAACCTTTTGAAGGCGGAACTGAAGAAGAAACGGATGATTCTTACCGAAAAAGGATTTACGAAAAGATACAAATGCCGATTGCTTCAGGAAATGCCAATTCTTATATATATTGGGCAAAGCAGGTTTCAGGTGTTGGCAACGCTCGATGTATTCCTTTATGGAATGGAGCTGGGACTGTTAAGGTCGTAATTTTATCTTCGGACGGAACTGCACCTGATGATACAGTGATAAAAAATGTTGCAGACTACATTGAAACACAAAGACCAATAGGTGCTAAAGTAACAGTTTCAAAAGCGGAAGCAAAAGAAATTGTTGTTGATTGCACAATTAAAGTTTCAGCTGGTTATAGGCTTACTGATGTGCAAACAGAAGCCAATCGTATTATTCGTGAATATCTAACAGGAATTGCTTACGAGGAAGAAAGCAAGGTATTATCTTACTTCAAGATAAGCGACTTGATATTTAACGTTGAAGGAGTTTCAGATGTATTAGACTATACGGTTAACGGTGGTAAACAATCCATCATGGCAGAAGCTGCAGAATTCTTTTCTCTATCGGAGATAACGCTTCATGAGAATTGATTCAGTTAACTATCTTCCTCAATTTATACTTGATATTCCTGAAATGAAGGAACTTCTATATGCCGAACAAAAAGGCCTGGATGAGTTCTTTGACTATATTGAATTGATGCGGAATCAAACTTCGATCAGTACAGCCAGTATCTACCTTTCAAGATATGAGAAAATGTTCGGATTGAATGTCAGTCCTGCTCTTACCGATTCAGAAAGAATAGGAAGAATTCTTGCAAAGCTAAATACAAGAACAAATTCAACTGTAGATGCCATCAAAACAGTTGTTTCATCTATTACTGGATGCGATACGGAAATAGAAGAATACTACGGTAAGTATGCTTTTATGATTGATGTCTTAAGAGATAACGACCAGTTAATCAATATCGAAGATATCAAAGCAGCGGTGGAAATTATTAAACCAGCACATCTTGCTTTTACAGTTATGATGTGCTGGAAATGGACAATTGGTATTAAAGTCAGTTCAACCATTTACAAAGTAGCTCATGATGTATGTGGTGGTCTTGGCAATGATTTTGATTATTGTGGAGAAACACCTGAACTAAGCTATATAGGAAAGATAGAAAAACCAGGAATACAAGTTAAAGCAAGAAATGAAAGTCATTCATTCCCTTATGTGTATACAGGTCAATATCCAATAATTTCTACTTTAGGAAGTGTAGAGGATGAAGATATTAAAGTTAACGCAGTACATGAAACACATGGATATGATTATGACTTTACATCTTTTGAAGCGGGGATAATCCCCAATATTTCAACGCTGGGCGTTGGTAATGAAGAGAACGGACAAATAAACGTGGATATAGAAAATTACGCCACACCGCTTTTATTTGCCCACGATGATGGCGATTATTGTGGCGAAGATTAGGAGGTATGGATATGCCATTTAGTACGAAGGCATTTAAAGGTTTGGTATCTCATGCACATAGAGAAATTGTTTCAGCAAAGTATAAAATCCAAAACACCTATTATGAGGCAACGATTAACAGTATTGAAGAGAAAGAATCGGAGTTGGTATTGCATTTACAACTTAACCCATCAATCAGTCAAGAAGTAACTGTATCTGAAATCGCCTTATATGATACATCAGGAGATCTATTTTATAAAAAGGCTGAAAACATTAAATTCAATCCTTTGAATGAAGGAATTATTGTAAAGATAACGATTAATTTTATGGAGGTAAGCTAGTATGGGATTATTGTATAAAGCAACAAAATGGCTCGATCACGTAACGCAATATCCAATGCGTAGACGAATTACAAACAATAAAGATGGAACTGCAGATATAGTTCGTGCAGAAGGTGATGTGATTCAACAAGGAACACCGAGAAATGCCAAGAACTATAACAACATGGAAGAAGGGATTCTTGCAAATCAGATTCTTGCTCTGGCTTTGCAACAAGAAATGCTTCAACTACAAAGATCAGCTGCAGAAAATCATGGTGAATTCGGTGTGGTAACTATCAAAAACACAAATAAATATCCATTTTCATCAGCTTCGATAACGGTTCCGATTAAAGAAAAAAGGTCTAATTTTGATTATGTGGTTCAAATCGAAGTGTCAGAAACGGATGGAAATATTGAAACAATTGAAGTTTTTGACAAACAGTTAAATGGGTTTAAATTGGCGTTTAAAGGCAGTGCCAAAAATGTGAAATTAAAATATAAAGTAACAGGAGGACGATATTAATGAATGGTGCAAAGATAATCAATAAGAACGAAGGAGCAAAGATTGACTATGAAATCATTGGAAATAAAATCATTTTCAATGATGAATTAATGTTGAATCTAGCCAAGTATGAACGTGATGATCCAATGCATATCGATATTTGTATGGATGAATTTGGATGTTTGTGCATGGGACTAGCGAATAAATATGTGGCTCAAATCGACATTTCAGCTAGAGAATATCAATATGTAGAAGATGGTGCGGATGAAGAAGGACACACTAAATACAACAAGGTAGCAGTTCCTTTTGATATTAAAAATGTGGGCATTACATTATGGGGGGTTGAAGAATAATGGAAACAAATTTTGATGCAATCAAGTTAGCGGTTGAAGCAGCGACTGGCGGGAAAAATACAGTATTATTTGATGATTTAGGAAATCCATCAATCATGGTTAGAATTCCTAAATTTAAAATTTCGGATGTAATTCAAGGAGGGTCTAATTCAGTCCATCCAGCCTTTATTGTCAATGGTGTAGAAAAAGATGAGATTTTTATTAGCAAGTACCAAAATATCGTAGTGAATGATCGAGCATACTCTTTACCAATGCAAGATCCAAAAGTTTATGTTGATTTTGATACAGCAAGAAAAGCTTGTGAAAACAAAGGTAAAGGATGGCACTTAATGACGAACGCAGAATGGGCTGCAATTGCATTGTGGTGTAAAAAGAACGGATACTTCCCAAGAGGTAATAACAATTACGGAAGTGATGTATCATATCCGCATGAAAAAGGTGTTGAAACTTATAAATATGATGGAAAAACAGGTAGAGTTGGAACAGGTTCAGGCCCAGTTACATGGGCACATGACGGAAGTAATTCAGGTATCTTTGACTTGAACGGAAATGTATGGGAATGGGTTGGAGGCCTTCGCTTAGTCGATGGTGAAATCCAAGTAATTGCTGATAATAATGCAGCATGTGATGCAGATATGAGTGTAAATTCTAGCCATTGGAAAGCGATTGATAAGAGTGGAAACTTAGTTGCTCCAAAATCTGCTAATACATTAAAGCTTGACTATACAGTAGATCCAGGCACTGTAAATACAGGAAAAGGAGTTCCTAAATTAGTAACTGCTCTAGCACATCAACAAACTACTGATGATCCATATGCAGCAGGACAATTTGAAGATATGACAGCAGACGGAAGTATCACTCCGCCAGAAATCTTAAAGGCATTAGCTATTTATCCTGATGGAACAAAAGCAAATCATGGAGATTATATCTATATGAGAAATAAGGGAGAGCGTTTGCCTTTTCGTGGTGGCGCTTTTTGGCGCTCTTCGGATTCGGGCGTGTTCGCTTTGAATCTCGACTCTCCACGCTCCGACTCTGACAATGTTAGAGGTTTTCGCTCCGCTTTTGTCGGTCTGTAATTTTGGTATCAGTGTTCTGTTTTTGCCACGTAAGTGGCAATCATTCCCACCAGCGATTAAGCTGGTGGGATTATTTTTTTTATTGTGTATATTCTTACACATGTTATAATTTACCAGAGGTGGTAACAATGGATAATCAATTAGGCTCGTATGAAACGCAACTGATCATACAACAGGAGGTTTATGATATGTTGCTATATGCCTATCCATTGTTGGATCATTTTCCAAAGAGTCAAAAATTTTCTTTAGTTCAAGATATTAAAAAAAAGATGGATTCAGTTCTTGAATATGCAATTGCTGCTAATAAAAAATACACTAAGACTACAACACTTGAAAAAATGGATGTAGAACTAGCTGTATTAAAGGTTTACGTAAGATTAGCCTTTGACTTGCAATATTTTAAAGGCGAAAACCACTATATGGAAATGTCTAGAAGATTAGATAAAGTCGGCAAGATGTTAGGTGGTTGGATTAAGGCTGAAAAAGAAAAAACAGGAAATAAAGCTGTTGATAAACCATATGTTTGTGAGAAATGTGGCACAAGAATAACTCCTAAGTCTTATGAATATTCAATGAAAAATTTTGGTAAATCTCTTTGTTATACATGTCAAAAAAACCATAAGGATTAGATGAATTGTGAGCCCTTTTTCGCTCCACTCTATTCTTTTATGCTATTTTGGGATTAGGCTATTAGCGTTTGCCTTTTCGTGGTGGCGGCTTCAATAATTCTAGCAATGCAGGCGTGTTCGCTTTGAATTTGAACAACCCACGCTCCAATACTTGGGACGATTTAGGTTTTCGCTCCGCTTTATCCTTATGGGATTAGATTATTATGAAGGCCTTTTCGTGGTGGCGCTTTTTGGAACTATTCGAATTCAGGCGTGTTCGCTTTGAATCTCAACAATCCACGCTCCAACTCTGACAATGATAGAGGTTTTCGCTCCGCTCTAACCCTATAAAGAGTAATGGGATTGGACTATATGATTTGCCTTTTCGTGGTGGCAATTGGGATAATGGTAGCAATGCAGGCGTGTTCGCTGTAAACTTGAATGACCCACGCTCCAATTCGAATCACAATGCAGGTTTTCGCTCCGCTCTGCTCTTGCAATTAGGTATATGATGGATACGTCTATCATTTCAAATCAAGGGAATAAAGGAGTCTAATTCCATGCTGAATAAGCAAAAAAATAAATAAAGATGAAAACCGATAGTAATGTTAAATGAACTCCGTTAAGCATCTTAAAAATTAGGTGATGATCATGGCGAAAATAAAGAATGTATATGACGATATCGTTAGTGATGAAAACATATACAAGGCTTATTTAAACGCTCGTAAAAACAAAAGATATAGAAAAGATGTACTCATATTTACCCAAAATCTAGAAGCGAATCTAGTTAAGATTCAAAATGAATTAAGAAGCGAAGTTGCTGATTATCCTAAATATAGAGAGTTCTATGTTTACGAACCAAAGTGTCGTTTGATCCTTGCTCAAGACTTTCCTGAAGTGATAAAACAGTGGGCGTTTTATCAAGTTTTAAGTCCTATGTTTACTAGGATGTACATCAAGGATTCTTATGCTTGCATCAAAGGAAAAGGACAAATTGCAGCAGTTAAAAGGCTTCATTATTGGCTTAAATTGGTCAATAGTAAAAGATACAATAAGCTGAAAAACGGTTTAGATGTATCCGATTTAAATAAGTGGTATTACTTGAAAATAGACTTTAGCAAATACTTTTATAGAGTAGATCATAAAGTCATGATTGATGTATTGAAGAAGAAAATTAAGGATGATCGTGTTGTTAGATGGCTTGCAACCCGCATAGAAAGCCCTGATATGCCTTTTGGTTTGCCTAGAGGCATGCGTCCTGAAGATGTTGAAATGAGCGAACGTTTATATGATAAAGGAATGCCAGTGGGCGCTTTGATTTCACAGATGTTAGCGAATGTTTATAATGATCAGATAGACCAATATGCTAAAAGGACATTAGGAATCAAGTGTTATATACGCTATCAGGATGATATTGTGGTGCTTTCTGATGATAAGAAACAAATAAAAGAATGGCATCAAAAACTAGAAAAGTTCGCAAATAATGTCATGAAAATGGAAATGAACAAAAAGACCTGTATTAGACCAATCAATCAAGGAATAGAATTTTGTGGTTTTCGCTTATGGGCTACACATATAAAAATAAGGAAGAGCACATCCTTGAGAATTAAAAGGAACTTAAAAGGCGTGATGAAACGATACAATGAAGGAGATTGCACTTTAGAACACGCTACGCAAGTAGTTAATTCATATTTTGGACTGTTGAAACATTGTAATAGTTACGCATTAAAAACAGAAATATTTGGTGATTATGAAAAAGGAATAGATGGTTGGTTTGTACTGACTAGAAATCAAGGTAACGATTAATTTCGTTACCTTTTAATTATGTTTTAAAGTTCTTTATTTTTCGACTTTATTTATTTTTTATAGAATGAGCGATGAAAGGAGGAATATGTAATGGATATTTCGAAAACAACATCATTACTATTATTATTGATCGTTTTTGCGGTGTTGATTCAATTTATCGTTGAACGCTTAAAAGTAGTCTTAGGTAATAAGGTAATGAAGTATCTACCAGCGGATGTATTGGCTGCATTATTAGGTGTTTTGTTTGCGTTCATGTTTAGCATCGATGTATTTAAATACTTCGATATGAATGAAACAATTCCATATGTAGGCAATATCATTTCAGGTTTGATTATTTCAGCTGGAGCACCTGCTATTCATGAGTTTATTGCTAATATTCGTGAACAAAGAAAGTTGCTTCAAGATTCTATCTCTACTGGAGTGGAATTGTTAGAAAAATCAGGAGGTGAAGAAAATGAATGAAGATGTAAAAGATATTGTAATTACTCCAGAAATGGAAGAAGAACTTAACGCCATGGGAAAAGGTGTGGAAGGAAGTGATGAGTAATGGATTGGAAAAACTTAAATGCTGATGTAAATAAAATCCTGAACACGCACTATACTAGTGGGCGTTCAGGACGAAAAATCAATAAAATTATCATTCATTATAACGCAGGCGATTTAACTGTAGAAGGATGTTATTCTGTATGGCAAAACAGACCAGCTTCAGCACACTATCAAGTTGAATCTTCAGGTCGTATTGGACAGTTGGTTTGGGATAGTGATACAGCATGGCATGCAAGTAACTGGGATGCTAACTGTTCAAGTATTGGAATTGAACATGCTAATAAAGAAGGCGGATATATTAGTGAAGCATGCTTAGATGCAGGAGCTCATTTAGTTGCAGCGCTATGTAAGTATTATGGATTGGGACGTCCTCAATGGAAAGTAAATGTATTCCCTCATAATCATTTCGCAGCTACATCTTGCCCTGGTCGTTTACAGGATGAGCAAAGAGATGCTTATATGCAAAAAGCTCAACAATGGTATGATCAAATGATGAATGGAGCTGAATCTCCATCTACACCATCTACAGGTAACAGTAACAAAAAATCCAGTGAGGAAGTTGCAAGAGAGGTGGTTGCTGGTAAGTGGGGAAACGGAGCTGATCGCAAGAACCGTTTAACTAGCGCAGGTTACGATTATAATGCTATTCAATCATTAGTAAATCAAATGGTAGGAAATTCAAACCCTGCTCCAAAGCCAACAAAAACCATTGATCAGTTGGCAGATGAAGTCATCGCTGGTAAGTGGGGAAATGGAGCTGATCGTAAGAATCGTTTAACTAGCGCAGGTTACAATTACGATGTAGTACAAGCAAAAGTTGATGAAAAATTATATGGTTCAAAGCCTGGTAAATCCAACGAAGCAATTGCTAAAGAGGTTATTGCTGGTAATTGGGGAAACGGAGCTGATCGTAAAGCCCGTTTAACAGCTGCTGGGTATAACTATGATGCAATTCAAAGCATTGTAAATAGTTTGTGTAAGTAATTTGTAGGATAGTAGGAAATGCTATCCTACTCTCCTTTTCATAGCAATGCCCTTTGTGTGGAAGGAGAGATTAAAAATGAATAGTTTTATACCATGGATTGGCGGTAAAAAGTTACTTAGAAAAGAGATATTAAGCAGGTTTCCTAAAGAGCAACAATCACGCTATATCGAAGTGTTTGGAGGTGCAGGATGGGTATTATTTGCAAAAGAACATAACAGTAAGCAATTAGAGGTGTATAACGATCTAAATGGTGATTTAGTTAACCTATATAGATGCGTTAAATACCACGCTCAGGAAGTCCAAAGAGAATGTGAATTCTTATTAAATTCTAGAGAGATTTTTATTAACTATAAAGAACAAATGAATATCAATGGATTAACTGATATTCAAAGAGCAGCACGCTTTCTATATTTAATAAAGGTATCTTTTGGGGCTGACGGAAAAACATATGGAACAAACGCTAAAAATATATCGTATTCGGTGAATATGCTTCCTGAAATCAGTAAACGTTTAAATAGAGTTGTTATAGAGAATAAAAGCTATGATAATCTTATTAAAGTATATGATAGAAACAATGCTCTGTTTTATTTAGATCCACCATATTATAAGACTGAAAAATATTATGGTAACTTGTTTGACGAAGAAGATCATATTAAATTAAGAGATATTCTAAAAGATATAAAAGGTAAGTTTATTCTTTCCTATAATGATTGTGCATTCATAAGAGAGTTGTATTCAGATTTTTATATAGAAGAGGTTGAAAGAAATAACAATCTTGTTAAAGATGGCGATTCTAGATATAAAGAATTGATTATAAGAAATTACAAGTAAAATATCGAAATGCGATATAAAATATCAATAATGTTATAGCAATGTTTGGGGTGATAAAATTCACTTAAAGGGGCGTTGCTATGGCGATTAAAATATACCTGTCTGAGCTATTAGGAAATAAGAAAATGACTCAGGCAGAACTTGCTAGAAAGACTGGTATTAGACCTAACACGATTAATGAAATATATTGGGAAATGGTGGATAGAATCAGTCTAGAACATATTGAAAAAATATGCTCAGTTTTGAATTGTGAAGTGTGTGATTTAATCAAAATAAGAAACAGAAAATAAGCATTAAAAAAGGACATTTATTTGGCGTTTAAAAGCCGTTTAAAATGTCTTTTTTTAAAACCTATTTTTTGCATTTTATTTGCAACATTTTTGCATTTTGCGCGCAACACTACATCGATTGAATATCTAGTGAATCGTTTAAATTTAAAAACGATTGGATTGAGTCGATATCAGCTCTATGCTTCTACACCCGAAGCAAACTTTTGCGTGCGGTTCGTAAAAAACATGTATGCTAAGGATATGATATATATTCATATGTTTTGCAAAGATTGAGTTTCATTTCGCACATTTTTCTAGCATTTTTTGAAAGGATACATGATAAAATATAGATGTATTAAATAAGGTCGATTCACGGACCTTGGCAGGAATGCCGAAAGTACAGATGAATTAGAATCATACTTACTTCATTCGTGAAGAGGTTAAAATTCTATAGTAGTCTGTAATGCCATTGTTTGAAGTTGCAGTACAGTACAAATTTTGATGGTAGTGAAGGTGTATGTACCCATTTGAAATGTTGCAGCACAGCACATTTTAGAAAAAAAGCGGGCACTGTATGACGTGGTATTCCTGCATACACGTAAGTCCTGTTTTCATATCGTGCCGAGTAGTTCGACCGCCTACAATGCACGACCCAAACGATAAGACATGAGGTTGTTTTTTGTTCTCATGAGTTGCTCACCGGAACTATTGATGCAACATTAAACATGAAGTCAAACCAGATATCCGTTTTCAGGACCTGTTCTATTGTTTATCTCCCTTTGGTAACTGAGATAATATAGAAAGTAAAACTTTTTCGCTTGCAGTTTAATATAACAGATTGCCATAAACGGATATCAAAAATGACCACGGCAGAAACATGAGCCTGCCATTACATGAGGATGCAAGTTCCGTGGGTGCAACTCCCACAATCCTCAAATACCATCCTACCAACACATAAATCTTTCTAAATAATACAAGGAGATAGGTCCTTCTACGATAGCTCACACTAAGATTTATCTGTTGGTGGACATCATTTGATTTAAATTAAAGCATAATTAAAAAGATGGGAGGAATCTCCTTTTAAAGACTACTTTTTACTTTAAATCGAATGAAACATACTTATGATGAAATTTGCAAAGGTCTGAATATTTTCTCTGGTTCAATATATATCAAACAGACAACAGCTTTATTCTTCGTAAGTTTTTTTTAATGAAGGTAACAAGTATTATCAGGTGCAATTCCTGAAACCTTCAATTTTTAATTTCAAGATGTAGCAACAAATCTAACAGTAGGGGGTGAAACTCCTGCTTTCCAACGTAACCTTTTCATGTTGCTACAACGTTAGCTGTGAAAGGCTTTCTTAACAAATGATGTTTTAAATTTTAAGGAGAATGTCAAAATCTAAAACATCTAACTTAGACATGGGACAACGATCCACAAGCCAGTGTTCTGGACAGAGCAGAAAACATGAGCCTGCTCATTGCTTTAAATGGGTGCATATAATAATGACTAATAAGCCCTTTTATATATCTTTCCCTTAAAAATTTATATGTGCCCATTTAAAATAATTTGACATAAGCAAAAGGCAGAATTTGATATTCTATCTTTTTTTATGATTTCAAGAATTAAGGCAATTTGCCTTAAGAATGGAGGAAGAAAAAATGAAGTCTATTATACTTTACAATCAGGGAGGTTATTCCCCTGAATTGTTAGCATTCAATGGAGAAACAAATTTTGCAATTCTATATTATGCTTGCACTATAAAGCCTTATGTTCTCGCAAGTAAACTAGATGATGATGTGAGATCGGATGAATTTGAGGAAGTAGCTTGCTTTGAAAAGTATGACGATTGTTTACGAAAATATCAGTCCTTGGTTCTACAGCATTTAGAAAATACAATTCCAGTTGCAGAATTATTTAAACATTTAAAGAAAACAGATTTAGATAACGTGGTTGGTTTGGCTGGTGAGAAGATTATGGATGATGAAGATGATGAAAGAAGATGGGAGAAAATATGGTCTGCACTTATTAGATATAGACATCCAATCATAAAAGAATGCATTGAGAAGATTCAAGTGCTCTATGATGTAAAAATCAGTGGATGGGATAAATAAAACTTAAGGCAGATTGCCTTAAAAAATAGATCAGGAAAGGATGTATTATATATGAAAACAAAACAAATTTTAATGGCAGGAGCATTGGCTCTAAGTATGGTGTTATCTGGTGGCATGCTGACTGGATGTTCTAATTCTTCAAACACAAAAGACACAAAGACAACAGAAGTTGCCAAGAAAAAAGAAGTAAAAACAATTGGTCAAAAAACCAAGGATTCAAAATCTTTGAAGATGACAAACAATACCGGAAAGAAAATCACAGTATTTGAAACAAAATCAAGTTCAGAAGAATCTTTCAGTGATAACTTGTTGGAAAATGGAGATGCAGTAAAAAACAAAGAACAACGTACTTTATACTATGATGTAAAAGAAAACGATAAGTTGGATGTAAAGATTGGTTTACAGGATCAGGACAAAACATTCGTATTCAAGGATGTAGATACTACAGATACAAAGAAAGTGGATGTTTCTTTAAAAGAAGATAAAGTCAATCTAGATGTAACGAAAAAAGATGGCACTACTGCCACTTTGACACCATCTAAAGATTCTGTTAAGACAGAGGAAGAAAAAAAGGATGAGTCTGAAGTAAAGCAGGAAGAAAAGAAAGAAGAAACAGCGAAAGCCGATTCTTCTAATAAATCAAATACTTCTGAATCAAAGAAAAATAACACAGCTTCAACTTCGAACTCAAGTTCAAACAAGAACAATTCAAGCTCTAACAGTTCCAAACCTTCTTCAAAACCTTCAAACAGTAGTAGCAATAACTCTGGCTCATCCAAACCATCAAATAACAATGGTTCAAACTCAAGTAATTCAAAACCAGCCGAACATACACATAACTGGGTGGCTCAGTACAAGACGGTAAATGTTCCAGAAAAAGGATACAATGAACAGGTTTTGGTAAAGGATGCCTATGATGAGCCTACATATGGATATGAGTACCATTCTTTTTGTAATACATGTGGATTGGATTTAACGGCAAATGGTATTAATGATGCTCAACATGTTAAACAACATGCGTTAAATGGTGAAGGTGGTAGTACAACACAGAAGCCAGTAGAAGTTCAAACTGGTACAATTCATCATGAAGCAGTCTACGAAACAAGATATGTGGTCGATTCACCTGCTACGACAAAACAGGAGTTAGCAGGCTACAAATGCAGTAGTTGTGGCAAAACGAGAGCTAACTAAATATAGATTAAAAGGCAGAATCAAAATTCTGTCTTTTTTTGTTGGTTACAGATTGTTGTAATACAGCATATTATTGAATTGCTTCATAAAAAGAAGGTGAAGATTGAAAATGGAATTTGGATTAGCATTGATTTTATTTGTTGGATTAATTGTTATATGTGTGTTTTATTACTCATTGGTCAGCATTTCAAAGCAGTCCGCAATCAAAGAAAAGAAACTCTTAAATAAAAACTGATATAAAAAAAGGAACTCACGTTGAGTTCCTTTTTTGTTTCACATGCAATAAAGCGGGGAATACCCGTGCTATTGCACCAAAAGAACGTATATATGAGAAAGGGTGGGATGAAATATGAACAGATACAGTTTATTTGATTTTCCTTAAATTGAGTTGAAAAAATATCAATATTTTTTCCTTTCAGAATATTGATAGTATGAAACACTCAAAAAATCAAGATTTCTAACGTTAGTGATTTTTTAAAGGGATAGAAATAAATAAAGGGGAAATAAAATAATTAAGGCAATTTGCCTTAGAAAGGATTGAAATATGAAAAAGTTTAAGAATGTTTTTCTGGCTTTTTTCGTAACAGCACTGACATCCTTGAACCTTGTTCTTCCTGCGTATGCAGAAGAAACGACGGCTCAAACAGTAAATACGGCAGGCTTTTCAGTGAATGTTGTAGGGGATGGAACAGTTACACTTTCATCAGGCGATTTCACAAAGACACTGTCTGATGGAGAAAGTTATAATGCTAATTATGACGAAGGCACAGAGGTTAAAATTGTTTCTAAATCCAACGAAAATGCGGTTATTGATGATATCACTATGAATAACAGTACGATCTCAGGATTTACGAGCGGAAAAAAATCTTTCAGCTTTGCATATACAACAAAGACGGCTGATGCTTCTTTTAACGTAGTGTTCAAACAAAATGAAACGCAAAAAGAAGAAAACAGCAATTCAAGCAAAACTGAAAGTGATGATTCTTCTCGGGACAAAAGTTCCAATGAATCTGTTTCTACTTCAAATGATGCAGTAACTGAATCTGAAGATGCAGATAAATATGGCACATTTGACGTGGATCTTTCAAAGATGGATATAGATACATCTAAAACTGTATATACAAAATACTTGTATGCAATTCCAAGTGCTGTATCTGAAAACGATACAATCACTTCTGCATTGATTGATAAAGATCCAAAGGATACGATCTATACGCAGACAATGGAGCCAAGCACAGTATATACAGATGGAGATGCTTACTATATTCAGGCAGACACACCTTTTGTGAATGGTTTAGCCAAGAAGAATTATCCATACGATTATGATGTGGCTCGTGGAAATGATTATGGTCAACAGCTAACAGAAGGCTTTTCTTATGATAAGAAAACTCACATCTTAAAAATTGATAAAGATGTTTTTAAAACTGTGGCTAAAGAAGCAAAAACAGATAACAATCCAAAAGAGGATTTTTCAGATTTACAGGTACAGTTTTTAGTTCCTGCTGATGTAGAAAATGATGTTAAAGTTAAAACTACAGTTTTTGATAAGACAGGTTCTATTGGCAGTGTAGTAGGGGATTCAATCAGTTTACGTCCTTTTATGACAACACGTTTTCAGCTTGCTTCTGAAAAGACCGCAAGTAATATTATTCCAAAAAATGTAAAAGTATATGTGAATGGTTCAGATGTTCCTTTGGAGTCTGAATATGGTGCGTATGACCCTGAAACAGGAGAGATGGCATTATCTTATATGGGTGCTAATTTAAAATCACTAGAGATAGTTATCTCCAAGTCAAAGGGAAGAGCAGCAGGCGTTGGTTTAGGAACAGCCAAAGTTGGAAGTATCAATGTACTAGCTTATTTAGCAGAAGGCACAAAAGATGTGTTCAGTGTTGGTTCCTCTATTGATATTGTAGGTAAATTTGGTAATAACAGCTACGTACAGACAATTGACGGCCCATTGGAACTATATAACAAATCTAGAACTACAGCAGATGGATATTACTACAATACAATTGACTGGAATGATGGCGATGGTGGAGAGTGTACTTACACAGACTCTGCTTTAGCGGTTCCTCAGTCTATTACTATGAATGGACAAACTATTGATTTTACGATGCGTGATATCAATGGAAACAGTTATGGACAATGGGTGAATGGAGGATATCATTTAACTGATATTTCAGATCCAGTTGCATTCAATGGTGCAATTCAGGCTTTCTGTCACCATATTAAAACTTCTGTAGGAAATATTGATGAAGGTAGCCGTTATGCTTTACGTTATCCTACTTGTACATTACGTGTGTTAGATGCAAGTACAATTAATGGATACAGACATGTTGTATTTGGATTTGAAACAAACCTACATCAGTTTTCTGGTTCAACACCTCAAACCGTTGGAACTGTTTTTGAACTTGCTTTCAAGGTACAGTCTAAAGGTAAACTTTGCATTAAAAAGACTTCTGCAAACCCAGCTATCACAGATAACAACCCTTGCTACTCATTGCAGGGAGCTGAATATGGAGTGTATAAGACAGAAGCTGATGCAAAAGCTAACAAGAATAAAGTGAATACGTTAACGATTGGGAAGTATGACAGTTCTGAAAAATACAAGGACTGGTCAAATGAAATTGAACTGGATGCAGGAACATATTATCTAAAGGAAACTAAGAATCCAAAAGGTTATGCTTTGAATAATTCTGTTGTTTCAGTTGTAGTAAAAGCAAATGAAAGTTCTTGGATTGGCTCAAATGGTGAATTTAAAGATTATCCTCAATCCGATCCAGTTGGTATTTTACTTGGAAAAGTAGACAAAGAAACCAACAAGAACAAGCCACAGGGTAGTGCCAGCCTTGCAGGTGCTGAATTCACAGTGAAGTACTACAAGGGACTGTATGACTCGGACCCAGCTAAATCGGGTCAGATTCCAGCTCGTTCATGGGTATTAAAGACAGATAAGGATGGATTTGCTTATTTAGATAGTGATTATAAAGTATCTGGTGATGATTTTTATATGTTTGGAAATATTGCCACAATTCCTGTAGGTACAATTACAATTCAGGAAACAAAGGCGCCAACTGGCTATTTTATCAATAATGAAGTGTTTGTGAGAAAAATAGAAGCAAATGGAACTGATCAATATGTTTCAACATATAACCAACCAAAGATTCTAGAAAAAGTTATTAAATTCGACATCAAGAAGGTACAGGAAGGAACATCTACACCAGTTAGTGGTGCAGTATTCCGTCACACATTGCCAAATGGTTCAACAGAAGATTTGGAGACAAATGGCAGTGGTGAAATTACGATTACAGGTTTGGCTTCGGGAACTCACAAAATCAAGGAAATCAAGTCTCCAGACGGTTATCAGTTAAATCCAAACGAAGTTGTATTCAACGTAGCTTCTGGTACGGGGAAGATCACATTCACGAGTGGAACGAACAGTCTTGTAACACATGGTACAAAAGATTCAGGGGACGGCTATGCTACATTTAGTGACAAGGTTAATCCATTCAACTTGAAAATCACTAAAACAAATGAACACGGCAAGGCATTGAAAGGTGCAGAGTTTACTTTGTACAGCGATGCTGATTGCAAGAATGTAGTTGATACGCAGATTTCTGATGAAAAAGGGTTATTAACTTTCAAAAATCTGGATGTAGAAAAGACATACTACTTCGAGGAAACAAAAGCCCCTCAAGGCTACAGAATTCCAGTAGATGAAAACGGAAAGGCTTATGTACATTCTGTTTATGTTTCCGCTACACCACAGACAAACACATTTGAATTTACAGTCGATGGAATTAAATACGATACATCTAAGACATCTGGTAATGTTCGACTAGAAGGATCTAAAAAGGATCGTGTAGTTGCGGTAGATATTACGAACAAAACAACACAGTTATTACCTGAAACAGGTTCAAATGGAACAATCCTATTAATTGGATTGGGTGTTGCCGTAATAGCTTTTGCTTTATATAAATCTAAAAAAGATAAAATGATTTCTAAATAATGAAGAAAGAGGGATATTAAAATGAAAACAAAAAATGTGGTTTTTGCAGGATTAACTGCATTGTCTATGACTTTAAGTCCTGTAGCAACATGTGTTGCTCAATTGGTTACTCCAGTCTATGCTGCTGAAGCAACACAAACTTATGCGACTCCTAATGGTGTAGCTGATTTTGGTAAAGGTAATGCTTCGATTACCATCACACCAAATGCAGGGCAATCTTTGGTTGGTAAAAAATTCCAAGTCTATAAATTGTTTGACGCTGAAAATGCAGTGGATAATGAATCAATCAACTATACATGGAATAACGATTACAAAACAGCTTTACAAACGGTTGTTGGTAAGAAAATCAACAAATCTGCTTCTTCAGTTACTGAATATGATGTAATTGACTATATTCAAACTTTGAATACTAACAAAGTGGAAGGTGCTCAGGCCGATCAAAAATTAGAAGGCCGTTACAGCAATTACCGTTACTTTGTAGAAGCCTTAAGAGATGAACTCGTTAAGGAAGGTCTTTCTCCAAATACAGTTAATGTTACAGCTGTAAATGCAGTCGATGGTTCTGTTAAGTTCAGTGGATTGGGATATGGTTATTATTTAACAGATGAAGTTACTGCTGTACAGGATACACATTCAGCAGCTTCATTGATTTTAACAAATACAGCAAATCCTAATGCTCAGGTTAATATCAAATCCGATTATCCTACTTTGATTAAGAAAATCAATGAAGATGACAACAATGTAGGATGGAATGATATTGGAGACTATGAAATTGGACAGACAGTTCCTTATTACCACGATACATATGTACCAGACATGAATGGATACCAAACATATAAAATGATTTTCCATGACAAGATGGACAATGCATTGACATTCAATAAAGACTCTGTTTCTATCACAATTTCAAGCAATAAGAAATCATATACCTTAAAGAGTAATGAATTCAATGTTGTTGAAAACAGTGGTGAAGACACATTCTATGCAGAAATTCCTGATTTAAAAGCTATCGTTGATAAACAATTCCCAGAAGGATTCAATAACAACAACGAAAATACTTATGGCCAATCTGTTCGTTTAAACTATAATGCGACATTGAATGACAATGCATCGACTCGTACTGGTCGTGCTGGATTTGAAAATGCTGTTCGTCTTGAATACAGCAACAATCCAGACAGTGATGGAAATGGTTCTACAGGAACAACTCCTTGGGATACAGTAGTTTGCTTCACTTATAAAATCAATGGTTTAAAGGTCAACAACCACAACAAATTATTGAAGAATGCTAAATTCCGTCTATACAGTGATGAAAACTGCACAAATGAAGTGTATGTTAAGGAATCTCCAAACGGATATGTTGTTATGAACCGTGATTCTTTAGGTGGAACTGACCACAATGGAGGTACACGTCCTAGCAGTGCAGTAGAAATGGCTTCCGATGCAAAAGGTGTATTCACTATCTTAGGTTTGGATCAGGGAACTTATTACTTGAAAGAAACGGATTCTCCAGCTGGATATCGTGAATTGCAGGATCCTATCGTTATCACAATCAAGCCAACATTCACGGATGAACGTAATAACTACAACGCCGGTGAAGGTGCTACTGAAAAAACATTACAGAAATTAGAAGCAACTGCTCATGTAAAGGAATTCTTAGATGGTGCTTACAAAGAAAGCGACACTAACTTAAAAACGGATGTAACAGACGGTTCTGCTAATATTACAGTAGTCAACTATGTTGGAACTAAATTACCTATTACTGGTTCTTCATTGACATTGATTTGTTTAGGTGCAGGAACAATCACTGTAGTTGGTGCATTAGCATTAAACGAAAAACGCAAAAACAAAAAAGACTAATTTAAAAAATGAATAAAATGGTTAGGATGGCAGTACTGCCACCTACCATTTTTGGAGGTGCTGATATTGAAGTCGATTATTAAAGCTATCAAGGAAACCAGTTGGACAGTACGTTTACTGATTGTAATCGGAATATCTTTATGTTCGATTCCACTGGTATCGAGTATTCATTCTAGCATACAGCAGAATAGTATGATTTCAACCTATGAGAGCAAAGTAAAACATACGGATAAAGCAAAAATCAATGAACAGATTCAAAAGGCTCACAATTATAATGATATGCTTTTCCAAACAATGGGAGCTTCTGTAGGAGATATCGATACAGATATTTTATCGGATGAAAGCTATGAAAATATTTTAAATCTGACTGGCAAAGGTATCATGGGTTCAATTGAGATTCCCAAGATAGGCGTTGACCTTCCAATTTATCACGGAACAAGTGATGATGTACTATCAAATGGTGTTGGTCATTTACAAAATTCTTCATTTCCAGTCGGCGGAGAAAATACACGTACTGTTCTGACGGGTCATAGGGGTCTTCCAAACGCAAAATTATTTACAAGACTTGATGAGTTGAAAAAAGATGATTTATTCTACATTCGTGTGGGAAATAAAACACTGGCTTATCAAATCTATAAAATAGAAATTGTAAAAAAAGAAGAAGCACCTGATGTTCTTGGGATAGAAGAAGGCAAGGACCTTGCAACTTTGATTACATGTACTCCATATGGAATAAATACGCACAGATTGATTCTGACTGGTAAGCGGGTTCCGTATAGTGAGAAGAAAAAAGATGCCATTGAACCAGAAATGATGAGTTGGAGAGAACTTCTATTTACAGCACTTCCGTTTTTAATTGTATTTATGTTGATTGTTAGATTTATTTTAAATAAGAGAAAGGAGAGAAAGTTAAAATCATGAAGATTCTGAAAAAAATTGGTTTAGCATTAAGCCTGGTGCTAGTTTTAGTACCATGCTTAAATGTGCAGGCTAAAGATATTACAGATAATCCAGATGTAGGGGACATTACGATTCTTCCTGAAGAGGATTTGACTAAGGTTCCTGATAATGGGTTAGGTTCAATCTCAGTAGAATTGACAGATGCTTATGATAAATATCTTTCCAAAGAAAATGTTAAATTCGGTGTGGTTCAGATTGCTGACATCGTAAAAGGCGAATATATCATTAAATATAAGCCTTTTGCAGATGAGGATTTGGACTTGAATGAGATTAAAACAGCAGATGAGATCGACAAAGTAGCTAAGGATCTGGCTAAAAAAGTTGAGACTCCAGACTATGAAATGACAACGGACGAAGAAGGAAAAGCAACTTGCAAAGATCTTCCTGTTGGTGTGTATCTAGTCTATGTTGAAGATTTATCTGATTATGAAACAATTACTCCATTTATTGTTGGGATTCCAACATGGGATGATGAAGATGAATTGTTCCAGTATGATGTAACTGTATATCCAAAACATACTGCTTTACCACGTATCTTGGTGAACAAGGTTGACAGTGTAACTGGACAGAATATCAAGTCAAACAAGTTTGAGTTTACTTCATATTCACAGGAAAACTGTGCTGAAAGTTCAAAACTTGAAACCATCGCAGGCAATCAGGAAACTGGTACTGCTGAATTCTTGATTCGATATGGTACAACTTATATCAAGGAATCAAGTGCTCCTCAAGGATATAAATTATCGGATGAAGTTGTAAAGGTTAAATTTACGGATGAAGGTTTGTTTGTAAATGACAAGGAAGTTCACGTAGATGATAATCATCGTTATTCAATCGTATACCAGAATGTCATGCTGCCTAGTGTAAACACAGGTGCTGCTAAAAACAAAGACATGATGTATATGATGTTAGGTGTAGTAGTCATTGCATTAGGTGCTTCCATCGCAACTGTTCGCAAGATTCGCAAAAGTGAAGATTAATTTTTAAAAGGAAGGTACAAACCCTTCCTTTTATTGCATATGGGACTAAATATATATGTTAGTTTCATATGCAATACATTTATGTATTGTATAGACATGTCATATTATTCATGATTTAAGGCAGATTGCCTTAACAAAAAAAGGTGGTGTAAATGTTATGAGCGATGACACAATAAAAAACATAAATAAAACAATTGTTCATGAGGATGGGAAGATTGATAGTTTTGATAAACAACTTATTAATTTAAGTGGTGGAATATTTGATGTTCGTTTTCCTTTGGTTGTTAGTGATAACACAAATTGTTTGAGTTATATATCGACAATCAATGAATCGAAACCTCTTACTATGATGGTTTCTACTGCTATAAAAATCAGAGAGAAGCATGATATTGGCTTTGCTTATGTTAGTCAGGTCAATGATTTATTGAAAAACAGCATAATGGCATTTGAGTCATTAAAACACGATACAAGTGTTATTGTGCTGTTGGATGATTATGATGATATTGATGATCCAATGATTGCAGTGTGTAGAACAGATAAAAAGGTTGGGTATGTTGATGTGAATGAGATTACATCTATTTATGACAGGGAACGATTCTCATCGTTGCTGCAACGTACCTATAATAGCAACTGTACTTTTTTTATCAATAATAAAGAAAAAACAGAGCAAATCATCAATTCATTCCAATTCCAAGTGTTGGATGATTTGAAATTTGCTCTATCTACTTCATATGATAAATATTCATTTAATAAATGTCAAGTTGAACAAGATTTATTGTTGAATGTTGAATTTTCTGATTATTTAGGCTATTGGAAGATGATAGATCAAACTGAGTCGAATGGAAGCATATATTATTGTTTTGAGTCTAAAGATGATAGTTCTTATCCATTCTTAGTGGTTGATGAAGATTTAAATGTACTATGTGAGTCTTTTGAAGAACTTGAAGATGCTGTAGAAAATTACTTGAGTGAAAATGAATTAGATATGTCAATTTAAGGCAGATTGCCTTAAATAGGATTTGTTGCTAAAATTATAATAATGTAAAAGTGAAAGATGAGGTGATGAAGTATGTACAAAGATTTTATATTAAAAAACAAAGATATAGATATTCTAAAATTTAGAATTGAAGATTCACTTTATGGTGATTATGAATTAACAATTCTTGAAAGATATAACATAAATAATTTTCTTTATCCCGTTGGATTAAAAACCGACGATTCAAATGAACTATTAGAATGGATACAGGAGAGAAACATCCCTAAAAATCGTGCCTTTTGGCAAGTCTGGGACTTCATGGAAATGATTTGATTGGAATTTTGACTGTTGGAAAAGGTCTTTCGTTGAATGATCCATATTGGATTGTTGATCCAGATTTTACGGGGTTGTTTAAAGATTACAATCTATATGAGAATGATTTTAATAAATCTGTTGCGTTGATCGCATATACAGGTCATGGACATTCAAATAGCATTGGTACAGTCGCAGAATTGACAACGAACGGTTCTCTTAAAAAGGCTTGGAGAAGAATCAATGGTGATGTCGTGCTTTATAAGGGAAATGTTCATGGCAATTTGTATACAAATCATGGAAAAGAAGCTTATGCTGAGTATTATGCTTATAAAGTAGCTCATCAAATGGGATTAAATGCAATTGCCTATGATTTAGATATATGGCAAGATGAATTATCGAGTACATGTAAATTATTTACTGACATAGATACATCTTTTGTTCCTGCATCAAGATTCTTAAAAGGAAAAAAAACAGTGAAAGCCATTGTAGATTTTTATAAAAATCTGGGAGATGAATTTTATCAGGATTTTTGCTCGATGATGGTTTTTGATGCATTGATTTGTAATACAGATAGACATCTGAATAATTTTGGTGTATTAGTTGATAACGCAACTAACAAGATAAAGTGTATGGCACCTTTGTTCGATCATGGGTATTGTATGTTTGACGAGCCAAGACAATATATTTACGAGTCACCAGAAAAACTAAATGAATATGTTAAAACTTTAGATCCTGTTTTTGGTAAATCGTTTGCTGAAAACGCAAAGACTTTTTTAGGAAATCGTCAAAAAAAGGAATTAAGACACATCCTAGACTATAGAATTGAAAAACACGATAGATATAATCTTCCTGAAGCTGAATTGAATTCTTTCAATCAAGTTTTACATGATAGAGCAATAGCAATTTTGGAAAATACATTAGAATTGAATTTAAACTATCTTGTAAATGATAAGAGGGAGCTTTCATTTAAAGAACTAGATGGTAATGCTCAAGAAATTGCTTTGCAGGAAATAAAATATGACTTATGGGATCTTTATGGTGTTGAATTAGATGAGCAAAATCAAAATGAGTACTTAGACTGCTTTACATTCAAACCAACATACGACAGAGCGGGTGCGTGCGTTAATATAGAATATATACAGAACAAAGATATTGAAGATGTGATATCAAGAATAAATGACACGCAGGAATATGAATTATAGCTTAAGGCAAATTGCCTTAAGTTTTTTGTTTTAAGTTTATTGTATATACAGATATGTCTATTTAAGGCAGATTGCCTTAATAAAGTAAGGAGGTGACAGATTTATGAGAAATTGGAACAGAAAAACATCTTCATCAAAACTCAGTAGTGTGAGTATTTCTTTTTCAACTGCTGCAAAAGGAAACTTCAATCACAATAGAAGAACCAATTCTAAGGTTCCTGAAAATGTGGATCCAACCAGAACTGCATTCAATAAAATTCTAATAGACAAAGACATTCGTCAAGTTTATAAAGAAGTTTTCGGAGAAGCATTAGCCGAATATAATGCCAATCAAGTTGCTAAAAAACATCCAGAACGTCAAAAAAAGGATTACTATTCATCCATCTGCCACGACAAAAAAACAGAACCATTTAGAGAAGCAGTCGTTCAAATCGGCAATAAAGATAAACAGATACCTCGATGGGAATCAAACGAGATTCTTCAAAAGTTCCTTAAAAAATTTCAAGAAAACAATCCTCAATTGGTGGTTGTTGGTGCCTACATTCATAATGATGAAGCGACACCTCATATGCATATAGACTATGTGCCAGTAGCAACCTATTCAAAAGGCCTAAAAAAACGTGTTTCGAACGACAAAGCATTAAATCAAATGGGGTTCAAGACCTGGAATGATTGGAAAGACAGTCAAATGGCCTGTCTTGAAAGTCTGGTTCGTGAAAAAGGATACGACAGAGAATTTATGAACAATTCCAACAAACACATTGCCGATGTTGAAAAATTCAAACGTGTTCAGAAAGAAGTTGAACGACTAGCTAAAAATAAACTCGAAAAAATGGAACTACCAGATATTCCAGAACCAGAAATCAAACTCAATCCCATCACCAAAACAGAATCTGTAAAGTTTTCTAAAGCTGAATTTGACAAAATCAAGCAAGTGATAGATTATCAACAAACGCAAATCACCTCTCTAGAGGCTCAGAAAAGCGATTTAAGCACCAAATTAGAAAATGTCGAACTTAAACTAGACACGGCTCGAAAAAAGCCGTATAT
>OJML01000339.1_pt1 | contig 28301 bp, 25 predicted proteins | sample 1597221 | NCBI WGS metagenome assembly OJML01 (sample SAMEA2452123, study PRJEB22498) | human gut metagenome | biome: human feces; feature: human gut; material: feces | place: Australia | collected 2012 | reverse complement strand
TTTTTTAGAATGGAAATTTTCAATAAAATTAGTCTTTACTTTTTATCGAAAGGCTCGTATAAGATAAATTAAATATTTTACGTTAGTCAAGTACTTTTATGAAACTAATTCTTCTTTATCATAAAACGTTTTTGTATCATGATATTAAACATTTGTCTATCTAGTAATTAAAATGGACGGCGTTTTATTATTGCTTTTATAGAGCTATCGTTTAATTCGGTAATGAATAAATATAACAAGTCGTTATTTTTAATAACGGATTTAACAATTTAAATTAACCAAGTTTATTCAATCATGAGTAGCATCCTTAAATTATTTTTTCATATCACAAATCAGTTTTTTGTATAGTTTGAATGAATGTTTACGTTACATATTTTAAGTCTCACCGCTTCTTTTTGTTTTTTAATGAGAGGCAGTGATTGATTTTTTGATTATTGCTACTTAGACTACTCAATCTTGATTGAAAGCGCGGGGCGCACACTTCTGCCACGGTTGTTGACTATATTTCGTTCGTTGAGACTTCCATCGTCTGTGACGTAACATGCCTTTCTGGAGTCTCCACTATCAGGGGAACGAGTCCAGTAGCAGCCATTATATTGTTTCGACGAACTTGTAAAATAATCGGCACCTCTAGCTCTAGCCCAGTCGGTTGTTTTGCAATATCTAGTATCACGTGTTGAGAAACCATAACTATTATTAAGGTAATCTTGACAACTTGGTAAGAAGACTTTATCTTGAGTATTAGCACAGGCAAACATGTTGCTTGGATAATCTGTGGTAGCACTACTATTATCGACAGTTGTGGTTTGTATATGACTGGCTCCTAATGAAAATGCAGATTTGTAGAAATCATTATTAAGCCATGTACGTATATCACTGTATTTATAGTTATTTGAGTAAACTGTTTGACCATAAATAGTTCTTGTTGATGTTGAATTGTGGTAGCAATATGTATCTAAAAGGACTGATGATACAATGTAATATTCACCACTACTATTAGAAAGAACATTCCAAACGATAGGTTCACATTTAAACCAATATGTTTGTCCTTTAACAATATTGGTCCCGTTATCGAAAAAAAGATTAGTATTATTTTGTTTTGCTTCGACTTTCGCATAGTATTCATTATCATATAAATACCAACCGTTAGATTCTGTGGCTGATAATGCATTAAGGGTGGAAATTAACGAAGAATCATTAACATTTGTTTGAGGATATAAACCATAGGTAATTGTTTTACCATCAGCGGAAACAAATGGTTTAGTCGCATATTTTTTTTCTTCTAACTCTGCTTTTGTGAAGAAGCGAGCAACCAATGAATAATCGATAGTAGGCATTACAAATGTGTATACTGCATCATCACTAACTTTTTTAGATTCGTGATACCAACCTTTGAAGACACTATCGCCAATAGGAGTTACCACTACTGTGACGGATTCATCAGAATAACCAGTGCCAGTAGTGATAGCAACTGTACCTTTAGATGTATCTTCACTTGTGACGGATAAAGCATGTAAGTTAGCAGACCATCTTGCTTCGACATTAACTGAGCCTGTGCTTCCACTTGGAATGCCAGTAACTTTATTATCTCCATTAAACCAGCCAAGGAATGCATAACCGGTTTTTGAAGGAGCAGCGAAAGTAACGGTATCTTCTACAGTATAAAAAGAAGGATTAGATGAGCTATTAGTTCCACCATTAAGATAGTAATTAATTGAATAAGAAATAGGTGTCCATTTTGCATAAAGTGTTAAATCACCATAACTACCTGTATCGATTGTAGTAACTTTGTTAGAGAATATTGATGTTTTGTACCACCCAGAGAAGTTATAGCCATTTCTAGTTGCATCTTTTAAAGTGATGGTGTTGCTTTCCATTGTGTAAGTTGTTGGGTTAGAGGAATTATTTGTTCCACCATTTAATTCATAAGTAATTGAATAGGTATTTGCTGTCCAATTAGCAGTGTATTTTTTATTACCAGTACTTCCAATTGGTAAAATATAATCTATTGTTGGTGTTGTTAAGTCTAAACTAGTCCAACCTAAGAATGTATAACCATTTTTAGTTGGATTAGGAATACTTATAGATTGTTCAGTATTATATTTGTTTGGCAAATAAGAACTGCTTCCACCATTAAGATTGTAAGAAATATTATAAGTTGTTGCATTATATTGTGCTTTTAAATCAATAGATGCACTATGTTTTTTAGCATCAAGTGTATATCCAGTTAATACCCAACCACCGAAGCCGTAACCATTTTTATCAGCGTCATTATCGATATATGAATTTAATCTTTTAATGGTCTCGTTATCTTTTAATGAAGTTCCCCCATTATTATCATAATTAACATCAACAGACCCACCGATTTTATAAATGTAATCAATACCTGTTTCATAATCTAATGACTCAAAAGCTTTGCCAGCATTACACATGTTCTTTAGATTTTCGGCATCACCGAAAGATCCATTTTCTTCAATTAAGGTCATGGCTTCTTCGTACTTTCCAGAATTAATTAAGCTTTGAATGTCGCTTTGTCTTCCACTAGGAATTAAAAATAAGAAAGTAAGGAGTAAAGTTCCGATTAATACTAAAGATGTAATACTTGATATTATTGATATTTTTTTTAACTTCTTCTTTTTTTTAGCCTTTAATTTAGCGCATTCATCTACTTGGAAATCAGAATCGTTATAGCTAAGAATTTGCTTAAAGATATTAATAGCTTCGTCGAACTCTCCTTGTTCTTTTAAGCTTACTGCTTTATTGTATAAACTAGTTTTTCTTAGTTTTTCGCAATTAGTAATTTGCTCTTCTGAATCTTTAAAATGATTAAGTTTTTGGAACGACTCTATCGCCTCATCATATTCTTTATTTTCTTTATGCATTAATGCACGCTTATATATATCTTCTCTTTCTAAATTAACACATTCAGCTGCTTGTTTATTAGTATCTCTAAAGCCAACAATATTTGAAAAAGCTTTTTCGGCTTCACTATATTGCTTGTTGTTTTTTAAATCTATTGCGATATCATATAAACGAGAAAGCCTATTTTCTTCATTTCGATTATTGATATATTCATTAATTGAATTAATTTTCTTTCTTTGAGCATCATCAGCAAAATCATATGCTTTTTTAAAATTCGAAAATCTATCAAGTGTATCATCTTGATTTTTAAGGTCGTTAATACTTCTCAGTTTAAGCTCAATTAGAAGTTTTAAAAGATAGGCTTGAGAATTTGTAGGATTATTATCCAATACTCTTTCTAATAAGCCATCAGCTTTTTCGTAGTTTGCATCTCTTATTAAAATTTCGGCTCTTTTTAATAAAGCAGATACGTTAACATCGGTTTGAATAATTTTAGTTTCAACTTTTGCCGTTGGTGACTCTCTACCCATGATCTTATCAATTCCTCGAATAAGATCTTGCATAAAGCCAAGTTTTGCCAAATCTTGAGCTTGAAAAGACAAAAATTGTTCAGGCATTTCGTAAGCATCCATATTTCTATAGCAAGGAATTAAATAATGATCAGGCCTTGTTTGCATTAAATCAATAAAACGTGTCCATTCATTTTTAACCCAAACAGCTTCGAAATACTCTTTTTTAGTTCCGATAACAAGCATGATTTTTGCACTATTTAAAGCAGCAAAAATATATGGCTCATACATTGTGCCAAGTTTGCTTTCAAGAGTGACCCTTGAGAAAAAAACTTTATAACCTTTATCTGTCAACTGTGAATAAATCTCTTGAGCCATAACTGAATCAGGAGTTCTTTTGCCCTTTTCATCAGTTTCTTTATAGCAAATAAAAATATCAAAAGGCTCTTCCTTTTGTGAGATACTAAGAATATTTTTTTGGATATCAGCTATTTCTTTTGCTTCGGTTTGATATTCTTCTCTAGCAATAACATCCGCATAGGCTAACGCAGCAAGATAATCACTATCTTTAAGAATTGAATCAAATGAAACTCTATGAATGGTTGGTTTTTTTGCTTTCGTTGCTGGATCATCGACATATTCGATTCCATATTTAGATAAGCAAAGGCCCCGATGAGCTTCTGGTTCATCAGGAAATATCGATAATATCGATTGATAAGATAATATTGCTTTATCAAATTCACAATTTCTGCGCATTGTGTTGGCACGATTAAACAAATTTTCTTTTCTTTCATCATTAGCATTAGCGACAGTTTGTCTTGAGCCACAGTACGAACAAACAGCAATCGTTTGCCCTTCTTTGACTTCTAATGGTGCACCGCACATTTTACATTTAAAGTTAGCCATTTTAAAAACACCCCTTTTTATATTCAACTAATCAACTTAAAAACAATTTATTTTCCGATTTTGCACAGAGCGTTACGTTCTAGCAAAGTTTTCTTAATTTTTTCAATCAAAATTCTTGACTCATCTTCCGAGCCACACTTAATTGCTTTTTCGATTTCTAATAAATTTTCTGATAATTCTTTTTCGATATCGATAGTTTTTTCGTTTGTTACCGGGTCACTTCCGTTAGCAGTATCAAGCAAGCATTCTAATTCTTTATTAATATTTTCATTTTTATTAGTTGAAATGAGTACTTTTAATCTCACTCTAAATTCGTCCATAAACTTAGTATTTGCGATATGCTCATGGTATTCAACATTTCTATTTTTGAAAAAGAAGCCCTTTGCGATTTGAACAATGAAGAATCCATATAATAGAGCTTCTACTAAAATAGCAATCCATATTTGTAATTCAATAAAAGCATTGCAAATATAAAAAACTATATTAGAAAGAAATTGCAAAATTAAAGCAACATACCCAAAAAAGATAATTGGAAATCCCAAAATCTTTTGATTTGCATTTTCTTCCTTAAATAAAAGAAATAGCGTTAAACTGCCTTCAGCTATAATCATAGCTACAGAGCAAACATATGAAGTTACAATAACGCCATTATTTAATTTTGGAAAAGGAATTAGAAAAGTGCATACACTTAAAATAACTATAAGAACGAAATAAATAACCAATGTGGCAATAACACCACTTTTACTGTTTTTGTTTTTCATAACTAGCTCCTTTTATGTCCACAATTCTTACAGAATTTGCCTTCATTTAATGTTCCACATTCAGGGCAAGTCCAGTTTTTATCTTCAGGTTTTCTAAAGTCACATTCTTGGCAAAACTTACCATCATTTACCGTTCCACAATTTGGGCAGGTCCAACTGTTGGTAGTAGGTGTAACATTTGTTGGTTGATTCATTGCACTAATTGGTGATGAAATATCGCTCATAACATCTTTAACAGCTCCTGCAGTTGCTTTTCCCACAGCAACAGCAGCTCCGATTCCAACACCAGCTTGAACAACCCCGCTCATTGCAGAGCTAATTGAGCCAACACTTCCACTGCTTTCATTTTCTGCAGCTGCTTTTCCTATAATACGTGAAGTTTCCATTTGATAATTACCACCCATAGCGCGTATTGCATCTGCGTAAGCTAATCCTTGCGCTCTTTCTTTTTCTGCCTCAGCATAAGCCATTCTTCTAATTGCTTCTTCTTCAGCTTTAACTCCAATTATTTTTACTTCTGCATCAGTTTGAGCTTCCAAAACAACTCTTCCGCGTTTTGCTTCTGCTTCAGCTTGCTTAATTCTCTCTTCTTGAACCTTCAAATATCTTTCAGCATGTTGTTGTTTCATTCTTCTGAAATTTGGATCATCATCAGGAGTTGTAATTGTGGTTATGAAAAATTCTGGAATAATTAATCCATAACTTTCAAATGTTTTATTTAATTCTTTTCTTATAAATTCACTAATTTCATCTAAATATTCATCAACTTCAAGAATATCGATATTGTTTTCACGTATTGCTTTTGGCAAAAATGATTTTACTTTAGTCATAACTAAAGCTCTAAATTTGCCAGAAACAGATGCTGTAGAATATCCACTACTTCCTAATATATCTTCTTTAGTTAAACCGAGTTCGGTTCCAACAAGTTTGAGTAAAACCTTCCCTGAGTCTGCAATTCTTATATTAAATTCACCAAATGCACCAATTTCTAAATGCAATCCTGATGCCGGATCATACATTCTAATTTTAGTATCTGTTCCCCACTTTACGGCCATAATGGTCGAAAGATTTACGAAATATACTTCAGCATGAAATTGAGATGGACCATTAGAAACCATCTTGAAAAATGTTTTCATTAAAGGTAGAGATTCGGTGTCTAACGTATATTTTCCAGCGCCAAACCTGTCTAAGGCTTTTCCATCCCTAAAAAAGACGGCTTCTTGCGATTCGTGAACGATAAGTTGTGTACCTGAATTAAAATCTTCATCAGGATGTTTATACACAAAAGTATCATTTCCACCTTCATACTTAATTACATCAATTATTGCCATGTTTTCCCCTCTCGTAAATCCTTATTTCTTTTGTATTTTCATTGAAATCAATATCGAATATTTCTCCTTTTAAAATAAAGTTTTCTTGTATATTTGCTCTTTCAACAAAAGGCATGTTTTCATAATCCTTTGAAAAAAGATGGCAATATTTTCCTCTATCATTAATAACATATGAGCAACCTATTTCGTTAGCTAAAGTCAGTTTCCAATGTCCATTCTCATTGCTTTCAGTGAAAGGAATTATATTTCTTATACCACTTTCGTCCATTACATAAAGTTGCGGTGAATCTTCAATTGCTTTCGCATAAATTGTCTTCTTTCCGCTTATATAGGAGCTTATTACCAAGCCTATCAAAGAAAAGCAGGTTAGACTTTCAAATACCTTAATCACATCAAAACCACTAATTTTCTCTCCAGAATTCCAAGAGCCATTAATCAAAGATAAAGAATTTAGTAGAGCAACAAGAAAGTCGCCACCTGTTTGACAATAAAAAATGCAAAAAGATAATATAAATACTTCAAAAATAGAATAAAATGCCAATCTAACGCGTTCAAACATATTTAGGTTGGACAACTTTTTCTTGTCGATAATGTCCTTAATGAAAGAAATTATAATTTCCATGGAACGTGAAATAAAGCGAACTCCCGTTAAGAAAAGAAAACATTCTAAAAATAAGGTATTTGGAGCAAAATAGAAAAGTAGTATCAAAATAATTCCAAAAAATACGGACACGAATATATTTTCAATGTTAAATGACTTAACTAATTCTGATCTTATTCTGCCTTCTTTTTTAAAGCCAAAAAGAAAATTTTTGCAAACATATGTAAAACAATAATCTGGCGAAAATAAGATACAATCCAGTTGAAATAGCCAAAATACTTTTATCTCTCTACTTCTTTTATCGAAATCAATATCATTTTTTAAAGCCTTAATTCGAGGACTATTAGTAATAAAATACGTAGTAATGATCTTAACAATAAACGTGCTTACGACATAAAAAAATGTCAATAGAAACAAAATACATGGACAAACACTGCTTTTGTAAACCAAATAAATGAAGGAAAGAATAATTAAAAATGAAATTGCGATGGTAAAAAGTGAGTTTAAAAAAACTTCTTTTAGTTTTTCATATGTCTCTTTATTAGCGTATTCTTTAAAATACACACTGGCACGCATAGCTAAAGTACACAAAAAGAGAACCCCAAGAATAATTACCGCAAAATCTAAAAAATTCATATTAAGAAGCCTTATTCTTGTTTCACATCTTGTATATTTTCTTGTTGTTCTTTTTCTGAATCTTCTTTTTGTTTTTGTAATATTGGATTATATCTTTTAGAAAAAAGTAAGATTCCAGTGAAAATTACTAAAGTTATAGAAATAGCGCCCACTAAAGCATAAAGTGCTGGACAAAGCCAAAAACACTGATCACTTATCCCTTGCAATAGCCTGCCATTATATATAAAAATATTCATATTGTCCCCCTACACTTAGTAAATATTTTACCCCCCCCCCCGAACAATTTTGTCAATCCAAGCTTATTGTGCGGCGAACTAGAAAAAAATGATAGGGGGTGTTACTTCACACCCTCGGTGTGAAATTTCACCCCCCTTAATTTAGTTTTGTTTTTTGCAAAAGTTCGGCCGAGACAAAAGAGCCGCGAAACCTTTGCCTTTTACATCCTCTAAAAGAAATTCTAAATAATCTCTTGGATCTAATTCGTTTTCATACGCTAAATCAATTAAAGTTATTAAAACAAAAGATAGCTCTGTTCTTTTGATACTTGCAACAAATAAGAAATTCTTTATCTCTATTAAAATTTTTAATTTGCCTTTCATCTTCACTGCTATTCAAATCTATATTTAAGTTTTTAAGATATGACAATCGTTCACCTTTTTTAAATATCTAAAATTTCAATAATAAAGTTTAAATATCGACATTGATTATTACTTTTCACTCAAGTCTTTTTTGAACGTTATTTTATATTAAAATGTTAAGCGTTCTTCAACGAATCTTCTTTTAAAAGAAAATTGAATATATTTAACATCTTATATCCGTTTTCTAATCGACAAAGTGGATTGTTATCCATTGTAATTACAATCTTTTTATATCCGTCATCAAGTCCTTTAAATGCTTTAAGCTCTCTTTCTTTAGTAGCACTATCTTCTATAGTTAATGAAACTTGAATGTAATATAAATCATCGCCTGTTCTAGCAACAAAATCTATTTCCGATTCTCTATTTTTTCCAATATCAACTTCATAATTTCTTCTAAGAAGTTCTAAATACACGATGTTTTCAATAACATGTGACATTTCAATTTGTCTATAACCAAGTCTCTCGTTTCTTAATCCTAAATCGCACACATAATATTTATTTTGTGTTTTTAAATATTCTTTCCCTTTAATATCATATCTTTGAGCTTTATAAAATAAGAAAGCGTCCGTAAGATACTTTAAATAATTATTGATGGTTTCAGAATTAACAGTCTTAAAACCATTACTATTTAAAGTATTAGCGATTTTATTAGGTGAAACATAGCTTCCAATTGAAGAGCAAAGTAAATCTAGTAAAGCATTAAAGACTCCTTCGTTTCTTATTTTGTTTCTTTCAATTATGTCTTTAGTTGCGACAGTATCATTTAGCATCTTAAGATATTCCGTTTTTTCATATTCTTTGTCTAATGAATTAATATAAGGAAGACCACCATATTTAATATATTCATTAAAAGCAACATTCTTGTCACTTGTCCCATCATAAAATTCTTTAAAAGATAAAGGGAAAACTCTAATTTCTATTCCTCTTCCTCTGAGTTTAGTATTTATTTCACTTGATAATAATTTAGAATTTGAACCCGTTATATACAAATCACAATCAAAATCAATTTTAATTCCGTTAACAACATCTTCAAATTGATCTAAAAGTTGGATTTCATCAATGAAAATATAATATCTTTCATCTTTCTTTATTAAATTATCAAGATATTGAAATAGCTTTTCAGGCTCCCTTAAATTTTTATAGCGAATTGATTCATGATTTATGCGGATTATGTTTTCTTCTTTAATCCCAACGGATAATAAATAATCATAATAAATATTAAAAAGCAAATAGGACTTCCCTGAGTTTTTTACACCTGTGATTATTTTTATAATGTCCTTATCTTTATAATCGATTAATCTATTTAAATAATAATTTCTTTTAATCATATTTTTCTTCCATCCATATTCTATCCGAAAAACTTTTTATTTTGAAAACTTTTTAGGATAGAAATATATTTAGGCAAAATAAACAGGATAATTTTTTCACTATTTTGCATCTATTTACGAATCAAAAACTTTGCAAAACTGCCATATTTTCTAATAATATACGATTTTTTGAGTCCAAATTAATGGATTATAAATTTCACTATTTTTCAGTTATAAATAGATTCTTTTATTGATTTCTAGCATTATAGAGACAACTTTTTTATATTTTGTTTTCTTGTTATAAATAATATTTGGAACAAGACTTCCTTTATAAGGATAATTAATCTCATACGAATAACCTAATTTTGTTATTTCTTTTATTAAAGAATCTAGGATTTCTTTATCATAATATCCTTCTTCTACACCTATACAAACATCAGGAAAAGGTGGCTTAAAGAAATGAGATGCCATTTTATCAGAGAATGAGTGGCAATCAATAATTAATAATTCATCATCTTTTTTAAGTAATCTTTTAGTTACTCGATCTAACTTTTTATGATATCTATCGTAAAATTTAAGTACTTTCTTTTTGTATTTTAAATCATGTTCATGGAATAATTTTCCATCATAAGTATGAGTATAAACTACTCCCTCTCCAAATTTAGACATAACTTCTAATTCATCATCTTTAAATCTTTCTACATCTAAAAATAATCTAGAATATTTTGCTATTACTTTTGTGTATTTATAATCTTTAAATAATTCATCTATCCCTAGATCAGTCATCTCAAGATTATATTTTCTAAATTCTTCTTTAGATATTTTTAATCCTTTAAAAAAGAATCTAGGTACTTTAAGTGATGTGTGTGGCATGTGTAATAATATTTCCATAATTTCTCCTTATTTGCCATATAAAGAAAAACTCCCATCTTCACGATAGGAGCAAATAATACATTTATCCCATCGTTCAGGAATTAGCACCTTGCTACAAGCAGGTTGCTGAAGAGTCATAGGGCCTGTCCCTCATCTTCTCTATATGGTGAATGTATTTTATAAATTATTGCAAAAATATTCAAATGATATTTAAAATCATGATTTCTATCTACCTTTTTTGCAAGTTTTTGTAATTTTAGTAGATATATTAATGATTTTTATTATTTTAGTAGCCAATCTTTTAAGCTTAAAACTTCAATTCCTTCTTCAGTTAAATATGGCTTAATTGTATCTTTTACAATAATCATCTTTCTAAAATTGTCTTTAATATTGATTAAAGATCTCTTTTCTTGAATTTCTTTATCAAATGTTTCCATTGAGTAAGCTGATTGAATATAGATTTTTTCATTTATCTTATTACAAATAAAATCAGTTTCTAAGCGCCTTATTACATAATTTCCATTTTCATTTTTTTCGCTAATTTCAACAATTCCAACATCAACGCAGTATCCTCTTAAAATTAATTCATTATAAATTATATTTTCCATAATATGAGTTGGCTCAGTTTGTCTAAAATTAATTAAAGCATTTCTTAAACCGATATCAGTGAAATAAAATTTGGAATTAGAGCCAATGTATTTTTTCCCTTTTATGTCATATCTATTTGCTTCAGATAATAAAAATGCATCTTTTATAAATTCGATATGTTTTTTGATTGTAACATGGCCATAATCAATGTTTTCAACGCTTCTAAATGTATTTTCTAGTTTTGTTGGATTTGTATATGAGCCAATCGAACTTGCTAAAATATTTAATAATTTGCTAAAAGAATCAATATCTTTTAATCCGTTTCTTTCTGTAATATCTTTAATATAGATTTCTGAAAATAGGTTCTTTAAATATTCTTGTTTATTTTCTTCATTATCAATATTTAATAAATAAGGCATGCCTCCATAATATTGATATTCAAGGTAAGTTTCATCAAATGATTGAGATTTAGCTTCAAAAAATTCTTTAAAAGACAACGGATATAAATGTATTTGATCTCCTCTACCCCTAAATTCAGTAATGATATCTGAAGATAGCATTTTTGAATTACTTCCAGTGACATAAACATCAAAATTATCATGCTTTAAAAACCCATTTAATACCATAACAAAATTATCAAGTAATTGAATTTCATCAAGTAATAAATAATATTCTTCGTTTTCTTTTGTTAAATCATTAATGTATAGAATAAATTTTTTGGGATTAACAATATAATTGCCTTTCAAATCGTATTTTAGTGTTTTTTCTTTAGGAAGGTATTTATCTAGAACCATTACATTTTCTAAAACATCGAATGAAAAACTAATTATTTGATCTTCTTTTATGCCGTTTAACAATAAATAATCCTTATATATTTTGTTTAATAAATAAGATTTTCCACATCCTTTAACACCAGTAATAATTTTAATTAATCCGTTATTCTTTCTTTCTATTAATTTATTTAAATATTTAACACGCTTAATTTCCATAAATTGACCTACTTATTTAAGTTTTTTCATATGTTACAAATGTCTTTTTCATTCTTTCTATAAGTTAACCAAATTAAAATAATTTAAATTAAATAAAGAGTTATTTTAATCATAGCGTTCTAACAATTAGTATAAAAGTAACTGTGAATTTCATTAAAGAAGTTGGAAAAATGCAATTTTTGGCTGTTTTTAGGTTGGAAAAATGCAATTTTTAGCAGATTTATGGTTGGAAAAATGCAACTTTCATACCTTTTTTAATGGTGTTCATAATTAAAATAGAAAACTTTCATTTAATTCTTAATTTAAATTATTGCCTTAATAGGTTAAGCACAGTTTATTTAAAAGCTTTTTCAACATACATATTAGGATTAATTAAATTATTTAAACAGTTATTTTCTAAATCATTTAAATTATAAATGTTATCTAAAATATCAAATGTTTCTTCTAAATTATGTTTAGCGCTATTCCAACCTATACCATCAGTAAACCATACAAATTGAAATCCATCTATTCCTTTAGCTTCCTTGGTTAAGTCATGATAACTTCTTGCAGTCTCATTTAATTTTGAGCCACCTCCACTATAAAAATTGCACTCACATGCATAGATCGTTCCAAAAGCACCGATAAATACGAAATCAAATCTTTTTTCAGTTTTACCATTATTGCTAATCGCAGATAAATCTATATTAAATTTCTTTTCAACTTCAGATTTATACATTTCTTTAAAATATGTTTTTCCTTTTACTAGACCAGCAGAAATTAAATAAGATTCAACTAAATCTTCCATGACATCGCCTGTTCTATTCTTTCTACCATTAGTATCCATCCCTACTTCAATGCCAAGAACATAGTCAACTAAATTATTAATGATGTGGTCTTTAAGTAAATTAAATAATCCACTATTTCTCATAAACAATACATATTGCTCAACTGTATAGTTCATTTTTACAAAGTTGAATACAAAATTTTCATTTGTATCATTAACTTTAATTTCTTTTTCTCTTTTTGCTAATAAAATTGGGATAACTGATAGAACATTAGGATATAGGCTAATGATGTGTTTAAATTCATTCTCTATATCTTTTGAACCTATAAGAGAATTTAATATGTTTAATTCAACTTTAATTTTATTAACATTGTCATAAACTTTTTCAAAATCAGTATAATACGTCCACGAAGCAATACTTTCTTTCATAGTAGAAAGCCATTCGTTAAAATTTCTTTTCATTATTACAATTTGCCTCCTTTGCTTTATATCAAATTAATCTTTTAATAGAAAGATCTAAATATTCCTTTTCATTATCAATTCCAATATATCTTCTATTTAACATTTTGCACGCTACACCTGTAGTAGAACTACCACAAAAAGGATCTAAAACAAGGTCATTTTCTTTCGTTGAAGCTAATAATATTCTAATTAATAAATCCACAGGCTTTTGCGTAGGATGTTTTCCATATTCTTTTTCTTCTTTTTTTGGCAAATTAATTATCCACACATCCTTCATTTGCTTATTTCCATTAATTTCTTTCATTAAAGAATAATTAAAAAAATGTTTGCCTTTTTTCTTTTGAGTGAGCTGCTTTCTAGCCCATAAAATTGTTTCAGTTGAATTAGTGAAACATCTACAAGCTAAATTTGGCGCTGGGTTCGGTTTTTCCCAAGTTATATTATTAATAATTGAAAATCCAGTTTCTTCAAGTACAACACCTATAGAATAAATATTATGAAATGTCCCACTAATCCATATGGTTCCATTATCTTTTAAAACTCTTCTGCACTCTTTTAACCGTTTTTTATTAAATTTATTCTTTTCTTTTATAGTAATACTTTTATCCCAATCTGCTTTATCTACAGAAACTTGTTTTCCAGAATGGCAAGAAACACCTCCACTTGATAAAAAATAAGGAGGATCTGCAAAAATCACATCTACGGATTTATCTTCTATTTTATTCAAAACTTTTAAACAATCTCCTAAATAAAGAATTGCCGAATCATTATTAAAATAAGGTTTATTCATAGTTTGTGATTAGCACCTCTTCAACTTCGCCTCTTCCTTTTCCATTTGCGTTAATCATTCTTTTTGCAGGAACAATATTAATATGAAAATCTTTATATAATTCTCTAATAAAATTTGTATTATGATTGCTAAGCATTACATAAACGCCTTTTTCTGATAGTTTTTTAAAAACGTTTGCTAGCCTTTTTTGTTCATCTTTTCCAAATGCATTTTTATCATATGATGTAAAACTATCCTTGCCTTCCCGAGTATCATATGGAGGATCAAAATAAACAAAGTCGCCTTGCTTTGCATTTTTTACAGCTTCTTCAAAATCACAACAAGTAATTACGGCTTTTCTAGTTTTGAAGAATTTTCTTAGAGACTCAAAATTATCTCTATCGAAACAAACAACTTTTTTCTTTTTTCCAAAAGGAACATTAAAAAATCCTTTCGAGTTAACTCTATATAATCCATTAAAGCATGATTTATTTAGATAAATCATTCGTGCTGCTCTAACATAGATAGGTAAAGCTTTGAAAAGTTCATTTCTATCTTGCTCTCTTATCGAATAGTAATAATCTTCAGAATGATTTTGTTCATGTTTAATCAATTCTTCTTTAAGTTCACTAAATAATGAGTCATTCTTAAAGCAATTATAAGCGTAAATTAGTTCTTCATTCATATCATTAATAGAAAATGATTTTGGTTGTAATTTAAAAAGTAAGGCTCCACCGCCAACAAAAGGCTCAAAATATCTATTAAAATGTTCTGGGAGATGCTTTTCAATCGCTTCTAAAAGTTGTGTTTTGCCTCCTGCCCATTTCACAAATGGTTTTATATTTAGTTGGTCATTCAAATTATCAATCTTAACATGTTGAATTTTTCTTCCTAGAGAATTCAATATTTTCTCAATTGTTGCATAAGTTACACCTAAAACTTCGCCTGCTTCAATTCGAGATAATTGGGAGCGTTCAACGCCACACATTAAAGCCAGTTGCTCTTGAGTTATACCAGCTTCATTTCTATAATTTCTAATGTCATTTCCGATTCTTGTTAATGAAGTTTCCATCTTTTATCGCCTTTTAAAAACTATATCATAGTTTTGTGTATTTATATATACAAATATTACAAAAAATTATGATTTTTGCAATTTATGATTTAGAATTCATGAAATACCATTTTTTAATAATGAGAAAATTAATTCTACATTTTTCGGCGAATGTTTGTTTGCTTAAAAAGTCCGTTGCAAAAAAACGCAACATCTTTCAAATTTTAAAAAAAGAAAAAATAAATTATTCCTATAAGTTAAACTAAATGCACCAAATAGGAACAATTAAAGTATCTCTATCAAGAGCTGTTAAATTATCTTTCATACAGATAATTGCGCCTTCACCTACTTTAATTGCTGATTTTTTAAGTATGTCAAAGCTTTTAATCATTGAGAAATTAGGATTTGAAGTTTTCTTTATTTCAATTGGATGAATTAAATCATTCGCTTCAAGAATTAAATCGATTTCATGCTGATCTTTGTCTCTAAAATAATACATATAAACTTCTTTTCCTGAATTTATATAGCTTTTCTTAATTTCATTAATTATATAATTTTCAAGTATTGCACCATTTAAAGCACCACTTTCTAAAATTTCAGGACTAGAATATCTTGTTAAATAAGCAACTAGCCCAGTGTCAAAAAAATATAATTTAGGAGCTTTAATTATTCTTTTTAATAAATTATTAGAATATGGATGTAAATAATAAATAATCTCTGATTTTTCTAAAATACTAAGCCATCTTTTTGCTGTATCATCGCTTATTTCAACATCACTTGCAATTGAATGAATATTAAGAACTTGTCCAACTCTAGCAGCAGTTGCTCTAATAAAGTCTATAAATTTTATTTCATTTTCAATATTTGTTTCTTCTTTTACATCTCGCGATATATAAGTTGATAAATAGCTAGAATAAAAAATATCTCTATTTGTATATTTTCCACTAATAAGTCCAGGCATTGTGCCTTTCCATATTCTATTAAAAATTTCATTTGGATTAGCGTAAGTATTAAGTTCTGATCTTTTACTTAAATTATCTAGTGTTACATCAAAAGGAATATTGTCATCTTTTCCATAAATTTCATGTTGTGATAATGATGTTAAATTTAAAATTGCAATTCTTCCAGCTAAGCTTTCTTGTGAAAATCTCATTAATTTATAGCTTTGTGACCCAGTAAGCCAAAAACTTCCAGGTTCTGCTCCTTTATCAATTGCAATTTTTATATAGGTAAATAATTCAGGAGCATATTGTACTTCATCAATAAGCAAAGGTGCTTTATGTATTTTTAAAAACATTTCTGGATCGCTTTTTGCTAAATTTCTCTCTTGAAGATCATCGAGTGTTACGACATTTCTATTAGAATCAATATGTTCAAGCATTGTTGTTTTTCCAACTTGTCTAGGACCAGTAATTAAAATGCATGAATATTCTTTATTTAACTCATTTATTAATTTTTCCATGTCTCTTTTAATATAATTCATGCATTTCTCCTTTCGACTAAAATACGATACAATCTTATTTTAGTCGAAATTTTAGTTATTTTCATCATTAATATTACTTTTTTGATCTTATTTTTATCTAATTTCACTGAAAAAAGGACAAAAATTATGGTTTAATTCCTAGATAATAAGCAAAATCCGACTTTTATACGATATCATCGTATTTTAGTCTGATTTTATAATTCATGACTTTTTAAATAGTGATTCCTAATTTGTTTAAATCCTTCTAGCATCTTTTTAGCAATTATTTCCGGTTCAACAGCACCTGTTGCTCCACCAAATGCCGGAATTACAATGCTTTCAACTCTTGATTCAAGAGCTTTAATTAAAGTTGTTCTCATGCACTGATAAATAACAAATGTATCTTTAATAACTGAAGGAGTTTTCATAGTTGGAGTATGAATAAGTTTTTTATTAGTGTTAGGAATATCAATAATTAAAGATGATGCAACAGGTTCTTCTGCGTAATATCGATATTCAATTTCTTTTTTAAGAGCATCTTCTAATTCTTCTCCAAAATATTCTTTAATTGCATAATCATATCCCCCATCCATTATTCCAAATGAATTTCCTGGACTCACAATGCATTCAATATCTTTTGTATCTAAAAAATGTTTAAATTCATCATAAACAACTTCAACTTCTGGGTAATCTTTAAATACCTTTTTCCATTCAATAGTAATATTTATATTTACATCAAGAAGATAAATCTTAAGTGGCAATTTTAAAATAAGTTCTTTTCCTTTAGGATGATAAAATCCTTTATCTAATACAATTATTTCTTCCTCTACTAAAGTTTCAAACATTCTTGAAGCTTTAGGGTAACTTGTAGAAAAATTTTTAACAATTCCACTCATTGTAACTATATCTTGTTCTTTAGCCCATTCTTTGATTTCAACTAAAAGTTCTTCATCTTTCATCTTTTTATAATCTTTATCCATAATTTCCTCGCTCTTTATTTAATAAAAGATTAGCACAAAACGAATGAAGAGATAATAAAGATAGTAGTGGATTTAAAAAATTATTTATCCTTAAAAATTTAATTTTTATTTCCATTACCAATTTTTGAATTTTTTTCATTTTTTGGTAATAGAAATTTTATACCAATAATTTATTATGAAGAGATTTGAAAAAAGAAAATATTAAAAAACGATTTAAAACATTAAAAACCCTACAAAAATGCAATAAAAAGTAGTTAATTAGTAGTAAATTAGTTGGTAATTAGTAGTTAAATATAATACTTTGTACTATTTCCAGCGCCACTAACTTTTACATATTCCTTTTTTATAAGTGCTTTTAAAACCCTTAATATTTTTGATTTATTAAATCCAGTAAAGTCAACAAGTTCAGTACTTGAAGCTTCAATACCTTTTTGAAGGAAAGTCATAACTTTTTCTTCATCATTCGTTAAAATGTATTTCTTAAAAAGAGATGGAAGAGTTACAGTAATGCTATTTTCGTTAATAACAAAATCAGGTTTAAAGGAAGATGAAGAATAAAGCTCTTTTATTCTTAAAATGCCAGTGACAAACATCTCTACATATCTCAATCTAAAAAAGATATTCGCTAAAATCGGATTTCTTAGCTTCGATACTTGTCCATTTAAATATTCTTCTTTTGATATATTTGATGGTAAGCCTCCAGGAGAAATAACACTAATTTTATCTTTATATATAAGTATTCTTATATTTAGTGTGTCGTCCCGTGTTCTATGAATTAGAGCATTAGCAACAGCCTCTCTAAATGCGTTCTCTGGTATTATTTCGACAGTTTTTCTTTGAATTCCATCGATTTTTTCATACTGATAATATTTCTTATAAATTTCTATTGATCTATCATATAGTTCAAAAATAGATACATTTTGAATTGTTTCACGATCTAAAATTTCATTTATACTTTCACCAAATCTAATAATGTCAACGCCTGGAAAACTATTTTTGTCAGCAATAATCATTGCTGCATTTGTGTAATAATCATTATCGATTAGGCCCAAAACTTTCAAAACATCTTCTGTAAGTTTAACATCAATTATTTCTTTTAATTTCGCTTTTAAAATTCTAAAAGTAGGTTTTGCTTCATCGTTTTTTAGCATATCAAAGCGATAAGGTTCTATGTATAGCGCTTTATGTAAATTGTCAATTTCTTTTGTTTCATTATCTATTTTTTCCTTATAGGTTTTATGCGCAACTTCCATTTTCTTACCACCCTTCTTCTTTTATCTTTAATATATTTATACATAAATATCATTAATATTAAAGCGAGTTTTTTCTTTCGTCACATTTGTGTTGCATTTATTTATAGTTTTCGTTTCAAAAATGCAACGCGTTTGCAAAATTGAAGCGAAGGATGATGCTTTTATATCGCTTAAAGGCAAAATTCATAAAAATAAATATAACTAATTTTCTCTTCTTAAACTTTCTTAAAACGATTTTATCTTTGCCCACTAGAAATATATAATTAAGTAAAGTTTGATTTATCATTAATGGGGGTAATTATGAAAATTTGTCCAAAATGTGGAAATAAAAATTTAGATGAAGCATCTTTTTGCGAATCATGTGGCGCTGAAATTAAAGATGTTACGCCAGTTCGATATGAATATCCAAACGAAAATAAAAGAACTATAATTGAAACTAAAGTAGACTATTCGCCTTTAATAATTGGCTGCATTGTTCTTCTTCTTTCTTTACTTAATTTTGTTTCAGGATACATTAATTTTCCAAATCCTTATGCCACTTTATGGTTTTCAACAATAGTGTCTTTCTTATTTCGAATTGCTTTTCCTGGAGTTACTTTTTTTATTTCTTGTAAATCACTTTTAAAGAATAGCACTCAACAAACGGTTGGTATTATTGGAATTGTGCTCTCAGGAGTTGCTGCTATTTTTATTCTTATAAATTTTTTGGCACAAATAACTTATTTAATTAATTACGCTATGTAAAAGGAAAAATTATGAAATATTGTATTTATTGCGGAAGTAAAATGGAAGATAATGCTAATTTCTGCACGCATTGTGGAAAGCAAGTAAAAAATTTAAATAATGAACCTATTGTTATTAAGCAAAGAAAAGATAAAGAACCAACAGGTATGCAAACCGCAGCCTATATTTTAATGATAATAGCCACCGTTATTTATGGCTTTCTTTTAATTCCATTAGCATGGTGCATTCCAATGACTATTAGTTATCATAAACATATAAAAAATAATGAACCAGTAGATGTTGGATTTAAAGTATGTACACTTCTATTTGTTAGTGTACTTGCTGGAATTTTCATGCTTGTCGATGACGATGAAGATTAATTTTTATCAATAATATCTCGATTTTTAAAACATCAACCGTGCTAGTTGATGTTTTATATGTAACTTTAATTGTTTAAATTATTATTTCTAGTGTATGAGAATTTCAAAAGATGAATAGTCAAAACCGCCAAGTTTTTCAATAACTATTCATCTCATAAAGAATTATATCATTCTTTTGCTGTCAAAATTTTATCTTTTAAAGCAAAAATACAGATTATTAAATTAAATCATGAATTTTAATCCTAAAAATTACGCACTGTAGGATAAATAAAATACATAATTCTTATAAATCTTTTGACTACATATAAGTTCATATGCATTTGTTGAATTATTTAATTCAAATTTAGCAATGATTGTTTGCGTTACGTGATCAACTAATCTAACTTTAGTTAAATAAGATTCATCATAACTTGTTCCATATTTATTTTTAGTGTAATTAATAATCGCTTCTTCTAAAGTTTCATCTTTCCCTTCCACTTCATTTTTATTGTCACGTCTCATATTTAAACCTAAGAAATATTTCTTTTTGAATATTAAATTTATGCCATTTTTTGCTAAATTAGCTTCGTCGTGATTAATAAAATTATCAGTAGTTTCAACTAAATCTTTATCAAAGACTTTACAGAATAAATTAGTATGTCTATAAAAATATAAGCCAAAAGCATTATTTGATTCATAAATTAAAAGCATATCGTAAAGGCCTTTATCTTCATCATTATTAAAGCTAAACATTAAATATTTCTTACCATCATTTTCAGTAATAAATTCAACGTTTTTAATATATTCACTAGCATTTAAAAATACATCTTCAGGATTATAAGTGTATTCTGTTCCTGAAATTGTTGGATTATTAATCACGCTATTATAATCAGCATTATATAAATGAATATTAATATTTGAAATAAAAACATCACTAAAAGCAATCATGAAATAATTTGTTTTAGCATTCATAAAATTAACGTTTTTAGCAATATATGTATACGGATTTCTTTCATTTAAGTTATTTGATGAATATGTATAGTTATTTATTTCTCCGTTTCTTCCATAAAGTGGAGTTTCAAGACGAGTAAATCCATGTGCTGTTACTGATTTTTCTAAAATATAATCATCTAATTTATCAATTGATTCATAACTTAAATTAGTTCCATTTTCTTTTAAATCAAAATCACTAATGATTTTAGGATCACCAATCTTTTCAATTCCAAAAACAACTGGTGATTTATTATATTCACCAAAATTTTGAATTAAATTTGATAGATTTATTAAATGAATCGATTTTCCTTTTAGTGAATTAAATCCATTTTCTCCTGTTGCTTCATTAATTATCTTATTATAAAAGTCATCATAATTTATATTTTGTCCGCTTGTTCTTTTATAGTTTCCTTGAAATAAATAAAAATTATATAGTCCATCACCATATTTATTAATTAATTCGTTATTTAAAAAATTTAAATCTAATTTATAGATATTAGCCCAGTCGCCTTTCCAAGTTGCACTTCCTGAACGCACCCAGTCAATAAAAATGCTTAAATCACTATAATTGTGATTTTTCTTTAATGATAAATAGTCGTATGAATAATAACGAATTTCAGAATTTGGAATATTTGTTCCATTAAAATTGCCATTTCCTTCATTTATTCTTTCAGATGATGGCATGAAATATTTGTAAGTTGGTTTTTTAGTTGAATCCTTATAATTTCCTACAAGTTTAAAAGCATCTCCTCCGCCATCTTCATAGCTTCCAGAATGATATTTTTTACCATTAGAAAAAAGAGGAAATAATCTAATTACGCCATTTTCATCAGCATATTTATCTAAATCTTCAAAAATATCAAATGTACGATTAATATCTTTTGCACTAAATGCTTCGCCAACTGGTTTAAATGAATCAGTTGTATAACTATTTGGTCGCCAACTATATGGATAAAAATATGAATTTGTTGATGTATCTTTTGAGACATATGTCCAGTTTGTAAAACTAAAATTGTACCATTTTACTGAATCACCCATCGAACTAAAAACGCCACCAACAACTTTTGATAAAAGATCAATTGATAATGTATTCGTTACAGTTATTTTAATAGGAAGATATCGACCTGTATTAGTCTCATTTGCTTCAGCATATGACACTAGTTCACTTCCAGTTGATGATGAGCCATTTAATAAACTATTTCCATAATAATATGAATCTTCCCAGCATCCAAGTCTATCACGAGAAAATAAATCACGACTATTGTATCTTTCTAAATCATTATTATTGGTGCTAAAAGTAAATCCATCAGTTGGTAGTCCATAGTCTCTGCCATATTTATTTTTTGAATAAGAATAAATATCGTTAGTCGTTGATGAACTTCCATTTCCTCCAACTTCAAAACTATTATCATAATTAAAGAAATGATCTAAAAATAATTTATAAGCACCATCATAACTTACTTTAGAATCATATTTTCCAGTATTTTCACTTAATTTAAATAAGGCTTTTCCGTTATTATCAGTTAAAACATTACCAGTTTCATTTGTTAATACTTCTTTATAACCAAATTCTTCTTCAGGAAGATAATGTGTTCCATATTCATTACTTGAATCTTCTAAATATCTTCCATATAAAAACATATAAGCAGCACTAGGAAATAAATATAAAGTGTAACGCTTTTCATCTCCTGTTTTACCAAATCTATAATTTTCTTTAATATCATCAATTTTAAAACTTGTTTCGATATTATCTTCTGCTTCTTTAGGTGCACTAAAATACCAAAAAGAAAAGCCAAAAGATGTTAACCCTATGAAAATACAGCTTATAAATAAAAGTATTTTATTAAACCATCTATTCATCGTTATTCAATCCTAAATTTGATTTCAATAATCAAATTTTTTAAAGTTTTAATTTTATTAAATAGATTATTATATGATTCAATTGTATTTGGTTTTTTATCTAAATCAATATATTGAATCGCTTCATTTAAATCCATTTCAAATCTAAATCCACCAAGAGGATAAATTTCACCTTTATTTAATATTTTTATATATTTTTTAAAATCATAACCTGATGGTTTTGAGCAATCAGTGTATTTAGATGTTAATGTAATGTAATTTTTTAATGATTCAGTTCCTGAATTATTAGGATCAATATTAATAAACATTGAGCAATTTGATAAATAATTAACTGAATCATTAGAATCGATAATTTCATAATCAACAATTAATCTAGAATCTTTAACAAAGACACTTTCATTTAATTTGTTATTTTCTGAATAATTATAAAATTCAATTCCATCTGTTAAATCTTCTAACTTTCCAACGCCTTCACTAAAAATAACTAAATCAGGACAGCTAATTACCTTTAAATTACCAACTTTTATTTCATCGTTTATTTTTATATTTATTCCATTATTTACATCTTTTACTGTATCTACATCAAAAACCCAGATAGAAAAAGCAACGCCAAAAATAGTTAATAAAGAAATAAGAGGAATAAATACATAAAGAATCTTACGAAAGTTCATGTAAATGTACTCCTATGTCACCGCTTTCATCATAAAGCTTAGCAATATATTTAAAACGTTTTTTATATTCTTTATCGATTGAATCTTCTGACATATTAAAACTTAATATAAAAACAATTGCACTCGCTAAAGCTACAATTCCTGCTGAACTTTTAAGATATGTTACAAGAACTCCAAGTCCATAATTTTCTTTTCCATCAAATCTACCTACTATTTTATCGTAAGCAACAGCAAGTTCATAACTTGCACTAGATGAATTTGCATCACCTCTAAAAGTGTAATAATTTTTATTTTCTTCAGTATTATGATTAATTCTAATTAATCTATGTACAATAATGTCACCTTTTTCATCTTTAAAGCCAATGACATCATATACTTTAATGTCTTCTTCATTCACTTTGTTTAATCCAATCATACTAAACTGCGTTATTTGATTGTTTAAATTATTGTCTTTAAGATATGTGTTCTTTTCATTAGCTTTTTCCATTGATCCTGTTTGAATAACAAGATAGGTAGAATCACCAAAATAAAATAAATCACCATTTATTTTGTACGTTGCTATAAAGCCAATTAGAACTAATAATAAGACTGAAAATATAACTGAAAATATTCTCGATATTTTCTTCTTTTTTATTTCTTTTTCTTCAGAAATTTCAATTAAATCACTCATTTTTGTTCTACTAGCATCTTTATTAAAAGGATGCAAATAAACATAAGTTTCAACATTATGAACCTTATTTGAGTATTCTATTTGATGCTTATCGCTACTTGAGCAATAAGCATCAATAAATTCATTGTCACTTTTTAATAATTTCTTTTTATGTTTTTTCTTTAAACTTATTAAGATTTTTTCATCTTCATGTCCATATCTTATATGTCTTTTTTTATACATAGCATATAAAAAGAAAAGAAGCGAAAAAGTAATAGCTAAACCTATAATAGTAAATAAAGCTACGTAAAAAGCAACTTCGATTAATCGACCTGATCCAGACATTTAACTATTACTCCTTTATAAAAGAATAAAGAGGAATTATTTTGCTTTAACGTTTAATGAATATGAGAATGCTAATGCATTTTGGTAAACATTTGTAGTAGTATCATTTAATGCATATAATTTATCAAAATCAGTTTTATTTTGTGGTTTTTTGCCTTCTTTATACTTAAAAGCTTTATTAACAAGATCAGTATCAGTTGAGATATCGAAAGAGTAAGTTTCAGTAACTTTACCAGCAATAAATGTAATTGGTTTACTAAGTGTGATTGTACTATTATTCGTTACTGTATCTGTTACTACGGTAAAAGCTTCACTATAAAAAGTAGGTTTAAATTCGATATATTCAGCGAGTTCTTTCTTTAATGTAATAACACAATCAAATGTAGCCGTTAATCCAGCATTCATAGCGTGTAATGATTTTCCTTCTTCAATACTGTATGTTGCAGTAATTGGTTCATTATGTAAAATCATTTCTTTTTTAAAAGAAATTCCTTTTTCAGCATTAGCTTTATTTTCATATCCACCTTGATCAAGTTCTAACGCTAGTCCTGCAACATCACTTGTTGTAATTTTTCCAAAGTCTTCTGCAACATCTGCAACTTGAGCATTAATACTGCTACTTCCCTTAACATCAGCACTATTAAAATACCAAGCACTAAATCCACTTCCTACGATTGTTAGCCCACCTACGAGTGCTAATAAGCCTAATGTAATTTTTCTATTAACCATATTTAATAACCCCCTTAAAATATGTGCTTCCAAATTACAACATTTCATATAATTTGTCAAAAATAATACATTTTTTAATCTCATACGTCATCGATTGTAATTTATATGATTATAATCGTAGAATTTTATTTAGTTAAAAAAATGACTAAACTAAATTAAAAGCTTATTAGTTAAGCAAAATTTCACAATAATGAATCATTATTCAAATACAATTTCTCCTTGTGCTGCATTATAAATATCAATTTTATTTTTAATATCGATTTCATTAGTTATGTATCCTCTTAATAAACAAGAGAGTTTAAATTCTTCAATTCTATTTTCTTTTATATTTTTTAAAGTAACTATGACTCCAAATTTTAAGCCGTCCATACGAGCATTTTTTCATCTTTCTTTTGAAGTTAAAGATATTCCCCAAAAGCCTTCATTATACAAGTTCTTTCCTCGTATTTTTTTACGTAACAAACTTGATATAAATTTAGTATTTTCCAATTTTCTAAATTTGTTTCTTGCTATGCGTTTGTTTCTATATTAGTTTTCTTCATCTTGGGTATTATGATTAATATCCTTTATACCACTTTTATTTACAATACCCAATTCAAGTGAAAGTTCACGTTGTGTATAATCAACACCTTGGACTCTATCACATTCATAGAAATAGCATAAAGTCGCTTTGATGATGCCGTTGCTAAATATTCTGGCATCTATTGGGACCAACATAATTCTCGTGATTTAACTTCGGAAGATAATTCTCTTAAAAAGTTGGTAATACTTTTTTTACGTAATTATCTTATTGAAGCTACTTCTTCAGTTATTAGCAACAATGCTGTCTTTAAATCTTTTTATGATAAGAAATTAATAAAGTATCAAAGCATAAAAAATTCTCGCGTTTTAGTTATAACTATAAGAAAATTCATTCGTCTTATTTATAAACCATTAAAAAACAAGAAATTGTATGGATATCCTTTAGTCTAATAATGTATTAGGATTAGTATGGTAATACAAATGAAATACCCCTGAAACTATTTGAAACACCCTTTCGTGTAATAAGAAAAAGCCGACCTAATGATAAATGCAATTACTCTTTTCATTATCCTAATACTTTTCAATAACCATTTTTATCTAATCCAACTCGTTCTATTTTGTTTAATTCTTTTAGCTTTTGGATAGCTCTAAAAATTGTTTTTTCTGTCACATTAAATTCTTTAGACAAATCTTTAATCGTTATTGAGGAATCTTCTTTCATTATTTCGAGTATTTTTAAGTCTCTATCGCTTAGTTTTACTTGGACATGTCCATGGACATTTTTTTCTATAAAAAGTAAATCTAAAACCTAAACCAGTGTCTTCATACTCATATTTAACCTTTTAACAAATATTCTTTCAAAACACTATTAGCCCATTTTCTAAACATAATTCCATTTTGTGAATGTACTTTGTATCCTAAAGGAATAATCACATCTAGATTATAGAATGAAACAATATATGTCTTCCCATCATTTCCAGTAGTTGCATTTTTTGCAACAACTTGATTAACATCTAAATTATTTTCTAAAATTACATTTTTAATATGTCAAGAATTAACTGATTTATCCCTGCCAAACAGCAAACACATATCAGCCAATGAAAGTCAAACGGTATCCTCACTAGGTGATACATTAACATCCAATCTAACTTCATCGTTTACAAAAGTGACAATTTCATATTTCATTATGCGCTTACTCCTTTCCTAATCTCTTGCAAAAATCTACTTTATTACCCAATGACCACCTTTTGTGCCGATTCTAGATATCTTACCTTGAGCAGACAAATCTTTAATAATTCTTTGAACTTTCCTTGATGATAACATTGTTATAGAAGCAATTTGCGTAATAGTAATTGCGTTTTTATTTTTCATTAATTCAGTAACTTTTTCTCCAACATCCTCAATAAAATCTATGCCAAATTTACGCCATTATTTACGCCAACATGTCAAATTATAATAAATTAAAATCCCATCGAAGGTTTTCATATAGCAAACTAACCTGTGTTTAATTAGATCATTTCTTATTCCGAATTTCCTGTTTCTATTAATTTGCTTTCAACTAAGCTTTTAACAAATTCTTCATCATTTAATTTAGGGATTTCATTGCACCATTTTCTAATTGCATGGATATCTGAAACGCATTGTAAGCTTTTAATAAAATTAGAATATTTATAGATATCAGTTGAAGTATCATGAACAACGTTCTTTGAAATATTAAGCAAATCAGATAAACCAAGTTTATGATTAAATTCATTTTTTATGTATAAGATTGCTTTCCGTTGATAAGCAAATGCTTTTAAGTCTAATTTACTAAGTATAATTATTTGTTTCATCAGTGGCATCACTGGTTTTGTCACTAGTTTGTCACTTCATTTGGCAAAAATGTCACTTCAAATGTCACTTAGCTTGGCAAAATGTCAAAATTTATATCAAAAAATCAAATTATGTGTCATAAACTTAAAATTATTTTGAATTTATGACACATAATTGCTTAAAAACACTAAATTAAAATGTTTTCCTTATCTCTTACAAAAATCTACGTTATTACCAAATGGCCACCTTTTGTGCTGATTTTAGATATCTTACATTGAGCAGGCAAATCTTTAATAATTCTTTGAACTGTCCTTGATGATAACCTTGTTATAGAAGCAATTTGCTCAATAGTAATTGTGCTTTTATTATTCATAAATTGAATGCCTTTGTCTCAAATATCATCAATAAAATCTATGCCAAATTTACGCCATTATTTACGCCAACATCTCAAATTACAGTAAATTAAAATCCCATCGAAGGTTTTCATATAGCAAACTAACCTGTGTTGAATTGCATGATTTCTTATTCTTTATTTCCAGTTTCTATCAACCTGTTTTCAGCTTAGCTTTTAGCAAATTCTTTATCATTTAAATTAAGAATGTCATCACTCCATCTTCTGATAACATAGACATCTGATACGTATTGTAAGCTTTTAATAAAATTAGAATATTTAGAAATATCTGTTGAAGTATCATGCATAGTTTTTTTGAAATATTAAGCAAATCATATAAAGTAAGTTCGTGTTTATATTCATTTTATTCACGAAATTTAAGTACAGAGAAATAACATCAATCCCATTCGGTAGCGTCTCATTGCCGAAATGCTATTTCTTGAATTTGTATTTTCCTTTACCATATCCAGCCACTCGCTCAATAATCTCAGCTTGTAATAATT
>OJML01000338.1_pt1 | contig 28316 bp, 27 predicted proteins | sample 1597221 | NCBI WGS metagenome assembly OJML01 (sample SAMEA2452123, study PRJEB22498) | human gut metagenome | biome: human feces; feature: human gut; material: feces | place: Australia | collected 2012 | reverse complement strand
GTGTGCCTATCACAATGATGATGAACATCGAGCGTCGTAACGGTGCCAACAAGCCGGTTATCCGCAAGGCTCTCGTAGAGCTCGACGGTGCTCCGTTCAAGTTCTTCGCTGCTCATCGTGAGGAGTGGGCCAAGAACGATTGCTACGTATATCCGGGTCCGGTTCAGTACTGGGGTCCGTCTGAGGTATGCGATCAGACTACAAAGACTCTGATGCTCGAGCAGGGCAAGTAATCAATTGCCTTATTATAACTCTTAATGCAGAGTTAAAGAACTATATGGAGAGCAGAGTGGTTTCAACCATTCTGCTCTCTCTGTTTCAGAACATTGCACACAAAGCAATTATATTAAAGACTATGAGTGAACAGTATCACGCACGCAAAACAAACAAAAGAAAGAAAACTACACGCAAGGCTTCTTCCACAAAGAAACAGTCGGCACTCAGCGCCCTGCTCGCACGCAATCCACATGCAGCATGGTGGGTGGGCGGCATAGCCGTAGTGTGTCTGTACGTATGGCTGTTCTACTCGTTTCTGGTCAGTCCTACCGGATTCAGATGGCGCGCCTTGTTCGGTGATGCCAATTACCCTGCCGGATACGAAATTCACGGCATTGACATTTCGCATTATCAGGGAGACATAGATTGGGACAAGCTGCGTGAAGCCAGCATCGAAGGATGCCCGTTGCGCTTTATAATGATAAAATCAACAGAAGGCTCAACTCGTGTAGACAATAAATTCAAGGAGAATTTCCGTCAGGCACGCGAATATGGATTCATACGCGGTGCTTATCATTTCTGGAGTAATAAGTCGTCGGCACGTTCACAAGCCTATCACTTTCTCAATACCGTACGTCTTGAAGACGGCGATTTGCCTCCTGTTCTTGACGTAGAGCATAAGCCTGCCGACCGTTCGGTTGAGGATTTTCAGCACGATATACTGACATGGCTTCACATAGTTGAGGATAAATATCACGTGAAGCCTATCATCTACACGTATTATAAATTCAAGGAGAAGTATTTAAGCAAGCCCGTATTCGACGACTATCCATATTGGATTGCCCATTATTATGTTGACAAGGTGGAATATAAAGGAGCATGGAAGTTCTGGCAGCATACCGATGTAGGTCGGCTTCCTGGCATAAAGAGCTACGTTGACTTCAACATCTATAACGGCTCATTCTACGATATGAAGAAATTAACGATAGGCAATCAGGACAATGTATGGTGAAAAGAATCAAGCACCCATTTTGCTTGATTCTTAATTAAAGTTATAACTGAATTGGAGTCCAACAGGCGATACGGACAAACTAACGTCTTCGCATTTTTTCTCCCTACCAAACACAAGTTTACCTATCAGTTGCCCCACTTCGGCTGAAGCAACGCCTATTGCAGCACCCGCAACCACATCGCCCCATTTATGACGGTTGCGCCGAACGCGGTCCACAGCCACTGTTGTGGCTACAGCATAACCTGCCACTCCAATCCAAGGCGATACGCTATAATACTCATGCATAAGGGTTGTGGCTCCACAGAAAGCTATCGACGTATGTCCCGACGGAAACGAACGGTTGTCAGTACCATCAGGACGTCGCTCATGTATAGAATGCTTCAAAGCATACGTCACTCCAGCATTCATTACAAACGAAGCCGCAGAAATAGTCAAGCGTTTTTTCCATGAATTCTCCGACTCTACTCCAAAAGCCTTGAGTCCAAATACAGCCACAGTAGGCACATACTGCAATACATTGTCTATGCCGTCGCCATGATAACGTTTATTGCCTCCATTTGTTTCAGAATCCGTCTGACCAAAACAAAGTGTCGACAGCAATAAAGCTATCGACACACTCATATACCTTAATCGCATTTATTATAAATAGGTATTTTTTTGTATACTTAATTAGCTTCAAACAAGGCGCAAGCCCATTCTTCGTCAGTAACAACATCTTTCAAAGACATGGCATTGTCCATTGCAGCCTTTTCCAACATCGGAACGTCCGACTCATAGAATCCACTAAGAATCAGACATCCATCATTCTTCATATGACGCTTGAATGCAGACATATCGTTTATCAGAATATTGCGGTTGATGTTTGCAATCACTACATCAAACTCCTCATCAACTACGTCAAGCACAGACGCATCACCAAGCATCACATCTAAATTGCCCACTCCATTTATCGAGGCATTATGCTTGGCATTTTCCGAGCTCCATTCGTCAATGTCATAGCCCAAAACTCTATCAGCACCAAGACGCGAAGCCACAATACCAAGAATACCTGTACCACAACCGCAGTCGAGCACCTTCTTTCCATTCAAATTCATACCAAGCAGACGACGCAGAATCATACGTGTAGTCTGATGAGTACCAGTGCCAAAAGCATTGCGCGCCTCAATAAAAATGCGCATCACACCATCATTGCCCGCAAACATATTCATATCTGTATGCTTGGCATCATATATAATAAGGTTTTCGCTAACACCTATTGGCTCAAAGCCCTCTTCTTCCCAACCTTGATTCCAATCCTGATCGGGCACTTCTTCCACATCATAAGTCACCGTCGCACCCTCTGGCATATAATCAGCAATAGCCTCATCGAGAGCTTCCTTATTATACAATGGGCGCTGCACGTAGCCCTGCAGTCCATCCTCTGTGTCTTCAAAAGCCTCAAAGCCAGCCTCGCAGGCTGCAGCCGACAACAACTCACGGGCAGGCTGCATGAGTTCGGGTTCACATTCTATCTTGAAATTTGCTACAAAATACTTCATATCTTCGTTTACATTTATTATTCGTACACTTCGTCTATACCATATTCCATATCGTCCTCAGCCTTATGAGCACAACCATCGAATCCTTCCGGCAAATCAAATTTAGCTTCAGGATCATACGGCAGAGTCTTGTCGCGATAAACCTTCTTCATAAAGTACGCCCATATAGGCAATGCCATTGTGGCACCCTGACCCATACGCATAGAGTCGAAGTGAATATCACGGTCATCACCGCCTACCCAACAGCCACTGACAAGCTGAGGTGTGAAACCCATAAACCAGGCATCACTATTACGGTTTGTAGTACCAGTCTTACCGCCTATCTCTCCCGTAAAGTTGTACTTATAACGCAGTCGGCCCGCTGTACCACCGTCAACAACTCCCTTTAGCAGTACAAGCATCTTATTGGCACTCTCCTCACTTATCACCTCGTTCATACGCGGCTGGAAATTAGTAATGACATTACCCTCGTTGTCTTCGATACGACTCACAAACATTGGAGCCGTACGTATGCCATGGTTGGCAAATGTAGTGTATGCACTTACCATCTCTGCCACAGTCATCTCACACGGACCCAAGCACAACGACATAGACGGATGAATGTCGGGATTGTTGATGCCGTAGTCATGAAGGAGTTGTACAAACTGCTGCGGGCTCAGCTTACTCATAAGATAAGCCGAGATCCAGTTGCTCGATTGGGCAAGACCCCACTTCAGTGTAACCATCTCGCCAGCACGCTTATGACTTGCATTGCGCGGAGTCCACGGCTTTCCAGCCACCATATAAGTCTGCTGTACGTTTGGAGCCTTATCGCATGGCGAGAACCCGTTCTCCATTGCCAACGAGTAGAGAAATGGCTTAATTGTTGAACCCACCTGACGACGACCACCGGTAACCATATCGTACATAAAGTGCGTATAATCCAGACCTCCCACATACGCCTTCACAGCACCTGTAGTCGGATCCATACTCATAAATCCGGCTCTGAGGAAAGACTTAACATATCGAATGCTGTCTATTGGTGTCATCGTAGTATCGACATCGCCATGATATGTAAATATCGACATATCGGTAGGAGTATGGAACGACTTGTGTATCTCTTCGTCGCTTGCACCATTGGCCTTTAGTATGCGATAGCGTTCGCTCTGAAGCACAGCCCGTTCCATTATCTGATTCACCTGCTTTTTAGTAAGTTGCGATGTGAACGGAGCGTTAGGTTTGCCCTTGTTCTCCTTGAAGAACTCAGGTTGCAGATAGCGCGCCACATGTCCATACACAGCCTCTTCAGCATAACGCTGCATACGTGAGTCGATTGTAGTATATACCTTCAGTCCGTCTGCGTTAAGATTGTATGGCGAACCGTCCTTCTTGAAGTTCTTGTTACACCAGCCATAAAGCGGGTCTGTATCCCAGGCTATTGAGTCGAGCACATACTGACGCTTGTTCCACGACGGATACTTGCTGCGGTCAGGACGCTCTGCCGACATATACACACGCAAGAACTCGCGCAAGTATGGTGCTGTGCCATCCTTATGGTCGTTACGATGGAAATTGAGTGTAAGAGGCTGGTCGCAAGACTTATGATATTGTTCGTCTGTAATATATCCAGCCTTCCGCATCTGATCCAATACCACATTGCGACGTTCGCGGCAACGCTCTGGATAACGCACCGGATTGAACAGCGACGGATTCTTGCAAAGTCCAATCAATGTTGCAGCCTCCTCAAGAGTAAGGTTTTTCGGGTCCTTATAGAAATAGGTGGAGGATGCGGTCTTTATGCCAACCGCATTATGCAGAAAGTCGAAATAGTTGAGATACAGAGCTATTATCTCCTCCTTGGTATAGTTGCGCTCAAGCTTTACGGCTATCACCCACTCTATCGGCTTCTGCAACAGGCGCTCAAGCGTACTGCCAGCCGTATCCGAATACAACTGCTTGGCAAGCTGCTGTGTAATGGTACTGCCACCGCCTGCACTTGTCTGTCCTAACAGTCCGCGCTTCACAATGGCACGGCTAAGCGCAATAAAGTCAATGCCCGAATGGTCGTAGAAGCGTACGTCTTCCGTCGCAACCAAAGCCTTGACAAGATATGGCGACAGATTGGAATAAGGCACACATATACGGTTCTCACGATTGAAATTCCATGTGCCTATCACTTTGCCGTCAGACGAATATATCTGTGTGGCAAAACGACTTATCGGGTTCTGCAAATCTTCTATCGGAGGCATATATCCTATCCATCCGTTCCATATAGCAACAAACGCCAATGAGCTGCCTAAAAATGTCAGGCCCAACAGCCACCATAGAAAATGTATTAAAACTTTTCGCATATATTCTGATAAAGTGAGTGCTATTAGTTATTCTTTTGATTGCAAAGGTAAGGTAAAAAAGTGAGAAAAGAATAAATAATACATTTCATTTGACACTTATCTGAAAAAATATAACTACCTTAGCACACAAATAAAGAATAACCATTAATTCTATAAAACAAATGAGACACGATTTCGTAACAATTGCCGACCTTTCCAAAGAGAAAATCATGTATCTCCTTGAGATGGCCCAGGAATTCGAGAAGTATCCCAACCGAGAGCTTCTAAAAGGCAAAGTGGTAGCGACACTTTTCTTTGAGCCGTCAACACGTACACGCCTCAGCTTTGAGACTGCTGCCAACCGACTCGGTGCGCGTGTGATAGGTTTCTCTGATGCCAAGGCTTCAAGCGTATCGAAAGGAGAAACACTTAAAGACACGGTATTGATGGTGTCTAACTATGCCGACGTCATTGTGATGCGCCACTATGTAGAAGGTGCAGCACAATATGCCAGCGAGGTGGCTCCCGTTCCTATTGTAAATGCCGGTGACGGTGCACACATGCATCCTTCACAATGTCTGCTCGACCTCTACTCTATCTATAAGACCCAGGGCACTCTCGACAATCTTAACATATATCTTGTAGGCGACCTCAAGTATGGCCGTACCGTACATTCGCTCATCACAGCCATGCGCCACTTCAACCCTACATTCCATTTCATAGCGCCTAAGGAGCTGGCTATGCCCGATGAGTACAAGATTTATTGCAAGGAGCATGGCATCAAATATGTAGAGCACACCGACTTCAACGAGGACGTCATTGCCGATGCCGACATCCTGTATATGACACGTGTACAGAAGGAACGCTTCTCTGACCTTATGGAATATGAGCGCGTCAAGAATGTCTACATACTCAAGAACTCTATGCTTGGCAAGGCTAAGCCCAACATGAAGATTCTGCATCCGCTGCCACGTGTCAACGAGATTGCATACGATGTCGACGACAATCCGCACGCTTACTACATACAGCAGGCAGGCAACGGACTGTTTGCACGCGAGGCTATATTCAGCCATGTTCTCGGCATAACACTCGACGAGGTTAAGAACGACAAAACTATTATTAAGTAATACCATTAACGCGATGAACAACAAGAAAGAACGACTGGTTGCCGCCATCAAGAACGGCACCGTCATCGACCATATACCAGCCGAAAAGACTTACGAGGTTGTAAACCTGCTAAAACTGCAAGAGCTGGCAGTACCGGTAACTATCGGTTACAACTATCCGTCAAGCAAGATTGGAAAGAAGGGCATTATCAAGGTCTCTGACAGATTCTTCACCGACGAGGAGATTTCACGCCTCTCAGTAGTTGCACCTAACGTAGTGCTGAACATAATCAAGGACTATGAGGTTGTAGAGAAGAAGACCGTGGAGACACCCGACGAGTTGCGTGGCATTGTGCTTTGCAACAACCCCAAATGCATTACCAACAACGAGCCTATGCAGACTGTGTTCAACGTTGTAGACAAGGCTCACGGCATCATCAAGTGCAGATACTGCGACAAAGAGCAGTGCATGGAAGATGTAAAACTCGTATAAAATAAATTCTATTCAATTACTTTTTTAAAACCTAAGCCAAAATGGAAAGAGACCAAGTGATTTTTGATCTTATTGAGAAAGAACATCAGCGCCAGCTGAAGGGTATCGAACTCATTGCATCAGAGAATTTCGTAAGTGACGAAGTTATGCAGGCCATGGGGTCTTGCCTAACCAATAAATATGCCGAAGGCTATCCTGGCAAACGCTACTATGGCGGATGCCAGGTTGTCGACGAAGTGGAGAATCTCGCCATTGAACGTATCAAGAAGCTCTTCGGAGCTGAATATGCCAACGTACAGCCTCACTCTGGAGCACAGGCCAACGCTGCCGTGCTGCTCGCTGTACTGAAGCCAGGCGATGTCTTCATGGGACTTAACCTCGCACACGGTGGGCACCTTTCACACGGCTCGGCTGTCAACACTTCTGGTATTCTGTACCACGCTATAGGCTACGATCTTGACAAGGAGACCGGCCGCGTCAACTACGACCAGATGGAGCAGCTTGCTATCGAGAACAAGCCTAAGCTCATTATCGGTGGCGGTTCGGCTTACAGCCGCGAGTGGGACTACAAGCGCATGCGCGAGATTGCCGACAAGGTTGGCGCATTGCTCATGATTGATATGGCTCACCCTGCTGGCCTTATTGCCGCAGGTCTTCTGGACAATCCTGTGAAGTACGCTCACATCGTAACCTCTACCACTCACAAGACTCTCCGTGGTCCGCGTGGCGGTATCATCCTTATGGGTAAGGACTTTGAGAACCCATGGGGACTCAAGACTCCTAAGGGCGTAACAAAGATGATGAGCCAGTTGCTCAACTCTGCCGTATTCCCCGGACAGCAGGGCGGACCGCTCGAGCATGTCATCGCTGCCAAGGCAGTAGCATTCGGCGAGGCTCTGAAGCCTGAATTCAAGGAGTGGGCCAAGCAGGTTCAGAAGAACGCAAAGGTATTGGCAGACGAACTTGTTAAGCGTGGCTTCACCATCGTAAGCGGTGGCACCGACAACCACTCTATGCTTGTCGACCTTCGCGACAAATATCCAGAACTTACCGGTAAGGTAGCCGAGAACGCTCTCGTGGCAGCCGACATCACCGTAAACAAGAATATGGTTCCGTACGACACACGCAGCGCTTTCCAGACTTCTGGTATACGTCTCGGCACACCTGCCATCACTACACGTGGTGCTAAGGAAGACCTCATGGTGCTCATTGCCGAACTCATCGAGGAAGTACTCAACGATCCTGAGAACGAGGAGGTAATCGCTCGTGTACGTACTAAGGTGAACGAGACTATGAAGAACTATCCTATCTTCGCATGGTAGAATAATTGGTAAAAATCTATAGTGCTGTCCTTTTGCCCAATGCAGAAGGGCAGCATTTTTCGTATAACGCAACTCACAACATCATGACCATACAATATATATTTGTATTTATAATACTAATTATCGTTATTGCCTACATTATACAGCGCATCGTGACAACATTCAAAGAAGCCAAAAGTGGATGCTATGGATGCAAAGGATGTGCTCTGAAAGGAAAAATAAAGAACAAAAGGATGAAGAACATAGGAAAATCAAAGAAATTTGAATGTTTTGAAGAAAAAGTCTGAAAAACATTTGGAGGTTACATAAATTATGCCTACCTTTGCACTCGCAATTAAGCAACAAGCCTATGGTACCTTGGCCGATCGGTTAGGTAACGGTCTGCAAAACCGTGTAGAGCAGTTCGACTCTGCTAGGTACCTCACAAGAAGACAGAACTTTTACGAGTTCTGTCTTTTTTTGTTTTTATACAAGAAACCATGAGCCGCAAGTTCTACAAACAAAAAAAGAAGCAGGAAATACGATAGTGAATTTATATTGTTCCACAATCAGTATTTCCTGCTTCTTGCATTTATATATGTCCTACTCTAATTATCCCTTCAGCTTGATAGTAAGCTTTTCGAGCATATCCTTTGTCATCGAGTCGAGGTCGTATGCCGGGCACCAATCCCACTCCTCACGAGCGCAAGAGTCGTCCATACGGTCAGGCCAGCTCTCAGCGATGCTCTGCTTCAACGGATCAACATTGTACTCCATCTCGAAGTCTGGCTTGTACTTCTTGATAGCCTGGAACACAGTCTCCGGACCAAAGCTCAAAGAAGCGATGTTGAATGCGTTGCGATGTACAAGACGTGTCGGGTCTGCCTCCATAAGGTCGATAGCAGCCTTAAGTGTATCCGGCATGTAGATCATATCCATCAGCGTTCCCTCCTTAATCGGGCAAACGAACTTCTCGCCACGAACTGCTGAATAATAAATATCAACAGCATAGTCGGTAGTACCACCACCCGGAGGTGTAACGTACGAGATAACGCCAGGGAAACGTACGGCACGTGTGTCTACACCATACTTATTAAAGTAGTAGTCGCTCAGAAGCTCTGTAGTAACCTTTGATACACCATATATAGTACGGGGACGCTGTATAGTGTCCTGCGGAGTCATCATCTTAGGAGTTGACGGACCGAACGAACCGATTGAGCTTGGAGTAAACACGGCACAGTGATGCTCACGTGCAATCTCAAGGATGTTCCACAAACCGTCGATACCAATCTTCCATGCCAGACGTGGCTTTGATTCTGCTACAACAGACAGCAGAGCTGCAAGATTGTAGATGGTGTCAATGTTGTACTTGCTTACAACATCCGAAATCATTTGCGGATTTGTGACATCACACTCGGCCATAGGACCAGCCTCAGCCAGTTCGCCTGTTGGCTCAGCACCCTTGATGTAGCCAGCCACAACATTACTGTTTCCGTAGATTGAACGTAGTTTCTTAGTCAGTTCAGAACCTATCTGTCCTGTCGAACCGATAACCAAAATGTTCTTCATAAGAGTTTTTATAATTTTAGAAGTTTGTTTTTTATTTGTTGATTTATTATTTATTGTAATATACTACTTCTTCCTGTGCATTTAAGCTTATGGATTTAGGTGTTATTTGCGATGCAAAATAACAAAAAAAAAATGATATAAAAACCATATTTCAGAGAAATTTGATTTTGATACACTTTTTATAAAAAATAACACTAAAACCACCCTCTATGTAAAAAATAATGAGTTATTTTGTAGTCTTAGACGGGAACATTTCCCCAGTGAGCTTTAAGCACACCCTAAACCGTCAAACATGTTTCTAACAAAAACCACATATAATAACTTTTAAAAACTGACAAATCATGTACGGAAAAATCAAGAATCATCTCTGCACAGCACTGGAAAATCTCAAACAGGCAGGTCTCTACAAAGAAGAGCGTATCATCGAAAGCCCACAGCAGGCTGCCATTCAGGTTAAGGGCAAAGAGGTGCTCAACTTCTGCGCCAACAACTATCTTGGCTTGTCTAATCACCCACGCCTTATCGAGGGTGCCAAGAAAATGATGGACCGTCGCGGATTCGGCATGTCTTCTGTTCGCTTCATCTGCGGAACCCAGGACATTCACAAAGAGTTGGAGGCTGCTATCTCTGACTATTTCCAGACCGAAGATACCATCTTGTATGCTGCATGCTTCGACGCTAACGGAGGTTTGTTCGGATCGTTCCTGACCGACGAGGACGCTATCATCTCTGATGCACTCAACCACGCCTCTATCATCGACGGTGTACGTCTCTGCAAGGCCAAGCGATATCGTTACGCCAATGCCAATATGGAAGAACTCGAGAAGTGTCTGCAGGAAGCACAGGCACAGCGTTTCCGCATCATCTGTACTGACGGTGTATTCTCTATGGACGGCAATGTAGCTCCTATGGAGCAGATTTGCGACCTCGCTGAGAAGTACGACGCCCTCGTAATGGTTGACGAAAGCCACTCTGCAGGTGTAGTAGGCGCAACTGGTCATGGCGTAAGCGAGCTCTGCAAGACCTATGGTCGTGTTGACATCTACACTGGTACACTTGGCAAGGCATTTGGTGGTGCACTCGGAGGCTTCACAACTGGTCGCAAGGAGATTATTGACATGCTGCGTCAGAGCAGCCGCCCATACCTGTTCTCCAACTCATTGGCTCCGTCCATCATCGGTGCAAGTCTTGAGGTGTTCAAGATGCTCAAGGAGGACAATTCTATCCACGATCGTCTGGTAGAGAACGTCAACTACTTCCGCGACAAGATGATGGCTGCCGGCTTCGACATCAAGCCTACTCAGAGTGCCATCTGCGCCGTTATGCTCTACGACGCTCCTCTGTCACAGCGCTATGCCAATCTTCTGCTTGAGGAAGGCATCTACGTTACCGGTTTCTACTATCCGGTTGTTCCGAAGGGCGAGGCACGTATCCGCGTTCAGCTCTCAGCAGGCCACACACGCGAGCAGCTCGACAAGGCTATCGCTGCATTCATCAAGGTAGGCAAGGAACTTGGCGTAATCAAGTAAATTCAACAAAAGCCATGAAAAAATTCAACGGGAATATCAGCATCTTGATTGCTGATATTCCCGTTCTTCGTATATCTGCTACAACAATCTAATGTTGCGCTAACTTATTCCATATAGAAACTTAGTCGCGGCGGAAAATATCACGAGTATACACCTTGTCTTCTACGTCCTTCAAACAGTCGTCAAAACGATTGGCAATGATAGCCTTGCTTTGCGCCTTGAAGTCATCAAGATTGTTAACCACCTTACTGCCGAAGAATGTAGTTCCGTCTTCAAGCGTAGGCTCATAGATTATCACCTCTGCACCCTTTGCCTTTATGCGCTTCATGATACCCTGTATTGCCGACTGACGGAAGTTGTCCGAGTTCGACTTCATTGTCAGTCGATATACACCTATCACACAGGCATGCTCCTTGCTTGCATCGAAGCTGTTGTCTTCGGCATAGCTATAGTAGCCAGCCTTTTTAAGCACAGCATCAGCAATATAGTCCTTACGTGTGCGGTTGCTCTCCACGATAGCCTCAATAAGATTTTCGGGCACATCCTGATAGTTGGCAAGAAGCTGCTTGGTGTCCTTAGGCAGACAGTAGCCACCATAACCGAACGACGGATTATTATAATGTGTACCGATGCGCGGATCAAGTCCTACACCTTCAATAATAGCCTTGCTGTCCAGACCCTTCATCTCGGCATAAGTGTCAAGCTCATTGAAATAGCTCACACGCAATGCCAGATAAGTATTGGCAAACAGCTTAACAGCCTCAGCCTCCTTAGTGCCCATAAACAGGCAAGGAATACCCTTGTCGAATGTTGAGTGTTGAATGTTGAGTGTTGAATTGGTTGCCTCTGGCGAATTATTCAATTTTGACTTTTCTCCTTCAGCACGATTGCCGATAGCACCCTCTAAGAGTAAAGAGGCAAATGTCTTGGCAAACTCCTCCGACTTTGGATTGCTGACAGCAGCTATTGCGACATTCTCCTCTTTCAAATCCTCATTCTGCTCTGTGGGGAGCTGTTTGGGATAGCCCACTATGATACGTGAGGGATAAAGATTGTCGTACAATGCCTTGCTTTCGCGAAGGAATTCAGGCGAGAACAGCAGATTGAAATGCTTGCCCTTGAGCGAAGGTGTAGTCTGGAATCTATGTGCGTACTTCACGTAGAGGCTGCGGCAATAACCTACGGGAATGGTCGACTTGATGACCATTACTGCATCAGGATTTGCCTCCAGCACCAGGTCGACAACCTCCTCTACATGTGATGTGTCGAAATAGTTCTTTACTGGGTCGTAGTTGGTAGGAGCCGCAATAACCACATAATCAGCATCAGCATATGCAGCCTTGCCGTCAAGAGTGGCTATCAAAGTTCCCTTACCTTCTTGCTCTGACGCACAGGTCTCATTACCTACACAAGGCAGAATATTCCTGTCTGCCAGATACTTTTCGATATACTCGTCTTGAATAGGCGATATACGATTGTTCAGTTTCTCTACCTTTTCGGGTATCACATCTACAGCCGTAACATGATGATGCTGAGCAAGCAATGTAGCAATACTCAAGCCCACGTAGCCGGTTCCTGCCACAGCCACCTTTATATCTTTGAATTCACGCATACTTGTTTAAATCTATATGTTGTTGTTTTTAGCATGTAAAGATATACATTTTCGGTGAGACTGCCACAAGTTTTGGATTCTTTTTAGAAAGAACACCAATTTAGGGCACCCTCTCTCCTATTACATATCCTCCATAGACAAACCCTTATACTCTATGTTGTATTTCTTGAATCTTCCTGTAGTCTGGAAGAAGTGTTCGGCCTTTTCTTTCACAATACCGATGACCACATCCTTAGCTTGACGCTTAACCTCATAGAAACAAACTGTTTGCTCTATTTCGTCGGCAGCTATTGCATGCTTATTTGCGAAACCTACATTTAGGAAACAGACATTTCAGAAACATCACTATTTTTTCACCATTCACTGCAATAAGAAATCTTGTATCACTCGATTCCAATAGTCCCACGAATAGCCCACAGAAGGATGGTTTACTGCCATCACCTTCACCTGCCTGCCATTACTTAGGAAATAAGCACCAGTAGCAACATGATAGCCATCCACAACTATGTCTTCTCCTTCCCTCCAGCGTTCTCCAGGCATATTGCTCCAAAGCCTTTTGCCCCACGCAATGACATACTCTGGCTGATACTTATCCATAACCTCAAACAGAGCATCACCTGCCTGACGATATTGTGCTGACGTTCCTGCCTCACGTGGTCCACCCATTGCCACTTGCAGATAGTTGAAGAAGACAACGGAATTCCATATCTTCAGCCTCATCGTCTGGTCTGTCTCTTTACCCACAAGTGAACGCTCAAATTTCACGAAAGTCCGCATCCAGTCCTGCCGTTCCTTATTCTCATCAAGATAATCCTTGATAACGCCCTGCGTAAAACTGGCACACTCCCTATGAAGACGACAGTTGCCACAATCGCAGCAACCCTCATCACAATAATGGCTCTCGCCCAATATCATTATTCGCTTGCCGAATATCCCACCGTTGGCATAATCCTTGCCAACGAAAGGCTGAAAGAAAATGTTGTTCGCCATAACTCAATAGTCATTAGTTTTTATATTTTATACCGAATAAAATATGATTACAACAGAGCAACATCAGCTTCTATGTGCTCTGGAGTAAAGCGGATAGCCTTCAGCACCACTTTCTCAAACACTTTCTGCAATTTGTCAATATCGCCAAGGCGCAGCTTTACGATATTGTCTGACATCTGTTCTACCCAATCAGCCTTCTCCGGCACAAGTTTCTTGGCATAAGAGATAGCAGGTGAAACAAGTAAGTCAATACCCATCTTGCCATCATACGACAAGAACAAATCAGCGCCCTCTATCTTCTTCACGATAATGTTTATGCCTACCGACTTGGTAAAGCCAAACACCTTGATAGGTACTGAGACAGACACGGTTGATCCATCCACATACCCAAGATTAATAGTCTTGTGAAAATGACTGGCCACATATTCCTGCAGCTCAGCATAAGTAATAGATATCTTCATGTTATTTAGTTTATCTGACAGTAGCGGAGGTTTCCAGCCTCCGCCTCACCAATTTTTTCACAATTCAAGACTTTTTCTTCGAGAACAAGTCTATCAACTTTTCCATAAAGCTCTCAGACTTCGGACAAGGATCCTCAAAAATCTTGCCGCGGCGTCTAAGCTCATCCAATATTTTATTTTCTTTGTTTGCCATATTTTCTTTTTATTTTTTATTCTCCTACACGGAGCTTATCCTTCATCGAATTTATTTCAATAAGAATATCTCCCGTTGAATAATCTGGATTAAGTTTTGACACTGTTTCTTCTATTGTGTCAAACACCTCTTTCTTAGAATCGCCCGATAATTCGCCACGTAGATAATCCGTAAAAGAATCCATAGAGTCTATATTTTTTTCACTGAATGATTTGATGTATTCAGAAATATGTTTGGCAGACATTTCCATCTTATTCATAGCCATAATGAAATCTGGAGAAAGATCCACTTTGGTCTTTTCTGATATAGCAGTTGCCACCATAGAAACTCCAGTCACATTAGCCTGAAGTTTGTCTGCTTCTGTCATATTTCTCCATCTCTCTTCATCCAACTTAACCTCATTTCGCAAATACTCGAAATAATCCTCCATAGACTCTTCTTCCATCTTTGGACGAGTGCCTTCCTGCATTGCCTTCTTGCCTAATTCTTCAACATCATCGCCATTCTTGAGGACACCAATAACTTCAGCGACATCCTTTATTATCGGTCCTACGACCTTCAAGACCTCCAATGCAGTTTCAACAATAGTTGGCAACTTCGCCACTAATTGAGTGGCAAAACGTGTAACAACCGGACCTGCAACTTTTACAATTGCAGCCAATCCACTAAGTAATACTCCTAACATAATTATATCTTTTAATCATTTAAAAAAACAAATCTTTATAAGTAGTCAATTTCTCTCCTGTAGAAAAATCAGTAACTCCTTGCTTTATCTCCATAAGAAGATTCTCAATCAATTCCTTTTTTATTCCATCAGTAGAATGTACGCAAGTGTTCATTAGATATGTCGCCATTTCATTAGTATCGTAATTGACACTGAGCATACTCCATACATCCTTGAAATTTCTCACAGCCTGTGATTTCTTCTTATCACATAATACTTTGAATTTCTCCTGCAAGTCCTTATATTTACTATAATCACCAAGTATCCGTTCAAACTTATTGATAGAGGGCATTTGATTAAGACATTGAATCTCCGGGAATACACCTCTTTTATAATTGCGTATGTAATAATTAAGGCAAATTTCACGAATTTTCTGTTCCCGTGCAAAGTCATTGGTTGTATCATAGCCCTTATCTATCTTCACTTGAATGCTTTTCTCCCAGCCTTGTGTAAAGACCACAGCACGACCTGTGTTAAGATTTGAAAGATATCCCTTTTGTTCATCAGTCAAGGACAATGTATTTCCAATAGCCTCCTTGTCATCTTGCGCAAATATCTTATGCACAATCTTGGTGTTTGTATTCTTCAATACGTCTGGAGCCATCTTGGACGGAATCTGGTCAGCAATGATTAAGCACTCACCATACTTTCTTACTTCAGCAAGCATATCAGCGAAAGTTTCTACACCGTTCTTTTTGCATGGAGAATCGCCTGGTACATACTTAGAGAGCAGTCTATGAGCCTCTTCTATTAATGTGATGTGTTTAAAACTCTTATCTTGCGCAAACTTATATTTAATAGCCTCATTAAGATTTGCAAGAATAAAGCCCATTACGAGCGATTTCTCCGTACCGCTCTTAATGTTCTCCAATTCCAAAACAACCTTCCTGTTAAGCAGAGTCTCAAAGTTTATGGAACGGGGAGTGTTAAGCATAACTCCTTTTGAACCTACAATAAGTCCCTGAAGCCTTGCCTTTATCGAACCAATATAATCATTCTTCAAACGTTCGTCAAATCCTTGTTCCTTTACCACCTTCTGAGTACATTCAATAAGGTCAGACAAAACGGGGAAAGAATAAACACCATCAGCAAACGGATTGTCATAATACTTGTTCTTGCCAGTCATAACGTCCCACCCTTTATCCTCATAGCACTTATATAAAGCAGCTTCAATAATCTGTGGTATAGCAGCCTCCATGTCAAATGAAGCCTCTATACTTGCTTTCACCATATCTATATGTGAGGATATGGTTTCTGACGGAAGAAACTCCAGCGGATTAAGACGGAACGGAGCCTCTTCTTTGCCTAAAGTGAAAACAAGGACAGTAGGGTCTTTGTTGGTGAGAATTCTATACTCGGTCTTGGCTGGTTCGATAACCCAAAATGGCAACTTACTTTTGTGCAATAAAGTCATACAGGTTGTTGTTTTACCACAACCCGTAACACCACAGACAAATACATGCTTATTGAGCACATTTTTGTCTAAATAAATTGGAACGTTTTTCACAATTCCGCTTTGCACGAGTTTACCCAGTTCAAGTCTGTCAGAAACAGCAATACAGTTACTATCATAATTTAAACCAAAATCTACTTCCTCGTTCAAAGAAAGTCCTACGATCTCCTTTCTTGGAAGACCCGCGATAATGCCAAGTTCATTTACAGACATCCATGTACCCCAATATCCTATACTTATATTTTCATCTTTTTCAACTTTAACATATTGTGATAAGGCTGTACGTACCGCAACCTCCTTTCCCTTCATTGCTTTATTAAAACGTACCTTTGGAATCTGAAGTTTACGAACATTATCCAAATATACTTCTTGTAAGTCTTCATTAACGATCAGAGGAGTTTTATTTCCTGCCTCACCGGAGAACAAAGCTGTTGCTGTATTTTCCAGTCTTTTAAGTGTCAATTTGTTATCAGCAAACAATGATATATTTGTCATAAACAAGCCCTTGCCCTGTCCATAGTCCAATCGCTTTAACAGAAAATCCTCAGCATACGCCATCCAATCTTGAACATTCTTTTTTGAACGTTCAAAAGAGAATGTTGTACTTTTTCCTGTATTGGTTCCTTCAGTATTTGATTCGCTTTTAGAGAAGCCAGAAGAATGCTGATCTGTATGTGAAGAAGAGTCTGAATTAGAAGAGCCTTCTGTTCCTGACTTTTGAATATTGCTATTTGACTTTGTTTCAGAAGTACCAGTTGATTTTGTAATACCTTTTGAACTAGACTTCGAATCACTACTACTTTTCGACTCGTTAGTTCCAATAGTCTTTCCAGAAGATTTTGAACATCCTTCAGAACTGCCTCTCTGTTCAGTGTTTTTAGCCAATGGGGTCATTTGATCATAGAAAGAACACACATTTGTCTTTAAATAATCAATAATTCCTTGATCTAAGTAAAAAGCACTTACAACAAACAAAAATTCCTCACCAAGCATAGTGTCAACAAGCCTGTCGACACCTTGGAAATTGGCAGCCTCATCCTTATTGATTCCTGGAACTCCGTCTATACAAGATACAAACCTTTTGTTTTGCAATTCACCTAAGATAGCATAGGTTTTTGGTTCGTTTACCAATTCAACGTCACTTCCACGGAAATTACCCTCTATACTCTTCTTCAGTATCGATTCTTTTATATTATCTTCGCCATTAACCGATCCCTTTCTTATGATATTTCGTACTATACCATAATAAAACTCCACATGATCCTTACAACCTCTAATAATATACAAGAAGTTAACTCCATCCAAGCGCATAGAGCTCAATACGTTTTCAATGGCTTCTTTTCGAGGAGCTTCATCCTCAAAGGTGACACGCTTTACATGTATAAGTATAATATCCTCAACTGTGAGATTGGAGGCACGGAGCATTGCCAATCCCTTTGACTTGCTAAAAGCCAAATCACGGTATTTGTCTAAATAATCAACTAAGATTTTTTCCTTATCCTCCATAGTCGTTTTTTTAAATTATACAAAAGCTATTATTATCAACAACAACAATACAGCAATAACAATAACAGTCAAATACCGCCGATACTTTGAATCTTCTTTTTCGTCTGTGCCTTCTGTTTCGACCGTATCTTCTGCTTTGTCTGTTACTTCTGTATTTTGAGTTATTGTATCTGTTTCATCGGTGTCTTTATCATCTGTATAAATAGACGAAGTTTCTTCAGGTTCAGGCTTTTCCTGCCGCTTCACCATAAATGCTAAACTACAGTCATCCAAAGTATGCTTGGTGATGACAGTATCCATAGCTTCTTCTATGCCTTCAGTTACTTCCTTCAAGTCTTCACCAGAGGCATCCTCAAGGATTTGCAACAAGCCATTAGCCAATTCGTTGTTCTTCTTGTCATACAAACAAGCCTCAGGACCATCGGACATCAATACAAAACCATTAATGCCATTAAGCGGTCCTCTGAACACTTTCATCTGAGAACAAGCATCAGAAGAAGTTGTAAAGACTGTTGTATTGGCAAACTCACCATTATTAGGAGCACTTGCCACTTTTAACACCCCTTCTTTACAATATCCTATTACTCCGTCGCCAAGATGCAGTATAATATACCTTTCATCCTTTACTGCTACTGCCAACAATGTAGAAGCCAAGTCCTTTAACTGACAGTCATGCAGCTCAGCAATTTGCTGTAAAGATCCTGAAATCTCCTGAAACAAGCGCTCTTTTGCTATCCTTGCTTCTGTTTCATCCCAGTATGATTCGAAATTCCATCCAAGTTCATCTGCGATGCATTTCGTTACACATTCAGCGCCATAATGCGACAAACGAGCAGAGCCTGCACCATCTGCCAAAGTTATGACGTAAGTATCGTCATAACTCTGGCAATATGTTTTGTCCTGACAAGGTGTTCCTTGTTTAACGTGGCTTCTTCCTTGTATTGTGCTATCTAAAAGGTTCCACATACAATCTTTATTATAAGGTTACCCAATCATCAACTGGAGGCAACTGTACCCTTTCACCCGGCTGCGAAGAAGATGTTCTACTCACTGATTTTGACAACCATTCAAAAAATTCCTTGAACTTCATGCCTTGCAAACGCACAGGACGACGTCTTGGAGACAACTTGCTCAATAAGTTCATATCAGCTTCTTTGCCTATAGCAATTGCAAAAACCGTAAGTTTTTTTGAATTAGCCAATGTTTCAACTCTTTGAATAGCCTTTTGAAGTTGTTCTGGCGAACCATTGTTTTCTCCGTCCGACATGATTACAAGCCAAGGTTGGAAATACTGAACACCACACTTTTTGTAGAGACTCTTTCTCTCCTCCAACATATCCAAAGCCATATTTACACCCTCTCCCATAGCTGTCTCACCGTCTGCCTCCAAAGTTGGTAATTGTTGCTTCTCTATACTATCAAATTCAAGAAGTTTCTTTGCATTATTAGAGAAACCTACAATGGAAACCTCTGCAGCATCAACAGCCATATCGTCATTCTTGATGGCATCAAAGAAAAGCTCCAAACCATTCTGAAGCTCACCTACACGTGTTTCGCCTCCCTCAACTATACTATATAGTTTACCATCAATCATTTCCGTTCTACCTGTATCTCTATATTCTCCTCCTTCGACAGTGTTCATTGAACCTGAAAGATCCAAACACAAACAGATAGGGACTCTTGTTGAAGGATTGTTTACCAAATCCTCATCTTTACTTAAATAATTTGCCATTTTCTATAATTTTTATTGATATTTGTTCAACATGTATTGTAATCCTTTTATATAGAGTTGACGACACTCTTCTTCTTTATGCCTTTTGATAAGTTCCACACAAGGTCGTATATACTTGTTCATCAATTCCTCACACGTGGCAGCATAGTCAGTAGAAGACTTCATCTTCTCAACCAGTTTTGGAGCGCAGTCATAATACAGACTTATCTCCATTTTTCCGTTCTTTTGCTCGGCGAGCCAGTTATCTCTAAAAGAGCGTAACACTGTCAATTCGTAACAGTCGTCCTCTCTTCCGAAATATTCGCAGACTGCAGTAGTGATAAAGCATCCTCCGCTACTGTTGCTACTTGAATCATAGCCACGCTCTGGAGTTGGTCTATTACCTTTCGCAATGCAGTCTTTACAGCGTTTAGGCATATCCAATCCCTTTGATACGAGATAGTCATGCTCACCATTTGTTATTTCAAATCGCCTATGACAAGCTGTACAAGTTTCGTATTTATATACAGAGTTTCTATACTCCTGTTCTTTACGTTTTTTTTCTTGTCTTTCCTCACGTTCTTTACGTAATCTTTCACTTCTTTCTCTTTCTATTTCTATTTTTCGAAGCCTTTCCTCCTCCTGCTTTCGATCTATTTCGCGTTGTTTACATTCCTTGCAGAGTGACATGTATGCAAAACCATATTTCAACGCCAAACTATTTCGATACGTAAACGTTTTTCCACATTTAGTACATATAGCCTCCGTTGTTCCATGAAGACACTCATAGCAATATCCGCTTTTAGAAACAAGATACTCCGGCTTTTCCTGATGACATAGCACACAAGTACGATAAACTATACCCTTTGCCTTCTTATACGTTTTAGGGAACATCTTCAAGGATTCTTTATCAATTTCCTCCAACGTACCATCTTGTAACTGTTTCTTATAAAAAAACAGATCGGCAAGCCAAGCGTTAACACCAGGTCGTTTCTTCTCCTCAAATCTTGCTTCTCCTTTTCTGAAAGTATAATAAAAATGTTCCTTCAGTTTGAAGAACAGATGACTCCAAAAATAGCACCAATCACCCTTGGGTATTTTGTTATTACTTTTTTCCTTATAAGGAAAAGAGAAGTCACCAGTTCTGATATTATGTTCAATTCCAGCCCCATCCTGCTGAGCATAAGGATTAAGACCGAACATCATCAGTCTGAAAAGAAGAACGGCAACTGCAAAATTTTCATTACCTATGGTACGCAGAAACGAATTATAATTCTTTCCATGTATCTCTGGCGCAGTAAACTCCGCAGTGCCCACTGGACACGGATAATCATTAATCTGAAAGCTGTCAGTATCTACAAAGTAGACTTCTGTAGGGGATTTTACAAGAATGTTAGATCCATTTATGTCTCCAATCAAAATGCCAGATCCATGGATTTTCTTTATTATTGACAATATACAGATTGACAAACTAACAAGGTCTTGTCTTGTCCAAGAAGCGAAACAGCGCTCCATGCCCCTTTCTCCCCTAAACACACTGGCATCCAGTTTCTTTCCATCTGCCTTAGGCATCAGATAACCCACAAAGGCACCTTTTGAATTATACAAATGTGCCGTAGGAAAGCACACGCCTTCTATTGATAAGCCTGAAGCAATGAGAGCATCTATCTTTGATTGCTTATGGCTGGTCAACTTCTTGTCAAAATATATCTTAGCGACAGTACCTCCGCTCTTACTTGTATTATAAACACAACCCTCTCCTCCTTCACTTATTTTTTCTGTTAGACGAATTGGAGTTTTCACTTTATCATACACCAAATCCCCTTCTTTTGGCAGTTCGGATATAGTTACTATCGTGTCTGGAGTAGTTGTCAACTGTGTGCAAAAGTGAAAATATGACTTCTTTGTATGAGTTTTAGATACTCCCAATATGTCATTAACACCGTATACGTATATATGATGGCCCTTTACTGACTTACTACTATTAAGTTTTAGAATATCCGACTTTAAATCCCAATCCTCCGAAATCAGTACAAGACGATATTTTGTACGTAACTGTGTAAATACTCGCAAAAAGACATTATCGGCATGAGTACCATCAGCTTCGTTTCCACGAATGTCTACATATTGATATATTCTTTCAAGTTCTTTTAAAGCCTTCACTGCCTTTGATTTCAGTTTTGGATTGGTTTTATGTTTATTAAGTTCCTCAATGCAACTCCAAGGTACCACCAATTTATAGCCATACAAAGATAAAACAGGAACAACCTTAGCTAGAAACTTTTCAAACTTAGGATGCATTAAGGTGCACGTGTCTAAAAAGACACGTGTATCAATTTTATCTTGTAATAATTGTTCTAAATCCATATTCTATTATAAGTAATGCGCTCAACCTTTAAAAGCTTTGTATTTAATACCTCAACAAATGATCAACTATAAAGCTCAACTGTCCAGGAAAAAACAATCCAGTAAATTGGCAACCATCAATTAGTTTCTCTTTATGGCGATTAATGATATACTGCGCCAAAGGATAATCATATATCTCGGCAAGTTCCTTAAATGTTGATGCTCGATGTGTGAATTGAGAGTCGCCCATATATGCCAATATAAACATTTTCTCCCTGTAAAACACATCATTATTACTTAAATGTGCATATTTGCCAGAAACAGCCTGACCTGTTATGTTCATATTTGTGACATATACATTTAACAGGACTGACAACTCTGACAGAAATGCTTTTAATTCTCTGACATTAGTACTGTCTCCTACTAAGTTGACAACTTTTTGAAAATATAAAAATTTTTGACTCTTCCATAAAGATATTTCCTTTTCAATTAACCTTCTTTCTACTTGAGAAGAGCAACGATCCTTAAAGCTAATATATTTTGGTTTGTTTGGATTGAAATCGGTTTTAGGAAACAGCTTTACCGATTCAATGTCTATTTTCTTTAATGTCCCGTCATTCAGCTGCCTCAGATAGATTGACAATTCTTTAAGCCAAACCTCTACACCCGGACGCATTCTCTCATCATACATTGTTTCTCCTTTTTTGAATGTACGATAAAAGATTTCACGCAGTTTGTCAGGCAAATGGCTCCAGAAACAGCCCCAATCCCCTTTAGGCATTTTGTTATTACCTTTACCTTTGAAGGGAAAAGAAAAGTCTCCCGTACTAATATTGTGAGCAATGTCTGACCCTCCTTGCTGTGCATAAGGACTCTCACCGAACATCAACAGCTTAAAAAGAAGAACAGCTATCGCGAAGTTTTCGTTGCCAACAGAACGCAGGAAATATTTATAATCTTTTCCTTGAATCTCTGGCGCAGTGAAATCCGATGTTCCTACTGGACACGGATACTCATTTATTTGGAAACTGTCTGTATCAACAAAGTAAACCTCTGTAGGAGATTTGACAAGGATATTCAATCCATTGATATCTCCAATAAGAATTCCTAAATCATGTATTTTCTTTATTGTAGACAATATTGTGATTGCTAAAGTGACAAGGTCTGATCTACTCCAAGAACCAAAGAATCTCATCATACCCTTCTTACCATGAAACACACTTGTCCCCAATTTCTCACCTTCAGCTTTTGGCATAAGATACCCAACAAATACACCTTTGGAATTATACAAATGTTCCATAGGAAAGCACACGCCCTCTATTGACAAACCAGCAGCAATAATCTTTTCTACCTTTGATTGCTTATGGATTGTCAATTTTTTGTTAAAATATATCTTAGCTACAGAATTATCATTTTTATCTGTCTTATAGACAGTTCCTTCTCCACCATCACCTATTTTTTCCGTCAAGCGAATAGGTATCCTCCCTTGGTATACAAAATCCCCATCAATGGGAAGATCCGATACATATATTTCTTTATCGAGAGTGGTAGTCAACTGCGTACAAAAGTGAAATTTAGCCATTAAATGTCTGTTCAATATCTTTAATAAGAGGTCTGAATATTAAGAATTATTCTCTTCTGCTTCAGCATAATTAACAGCAGCAAAAACCTTACTATCCTCACGCAAATGTTTCATCAAGCGGTTTGCCTGTGGCTTAAAAGTTAAATATGTTATACCACCTGACAGTCCTGCTCCTAAAAAAGGAACCACCTTAGCCGCTCCCTTTGCAAAACTATCTTTTGTTACCTTTACACCTAACCATTTTGCTATCTGCTTAATTATAGGATACCAAACAGTCTTGGTCAGAGCCATACGCGGCAAACGCTTAACCACTTGCTCAGCAAAAGCCTGCGACATTTTTGACAATGCTTGATTAGCTAATGAAACGCCAAACATGACACCGACAAAAACTGTCAATACATTGATAGCATTATCTGTCAGATTTCCATTTTCGTCCAGCAAAGAAGGATATCCATATATGTAGGCTAATTTCTGAGCAAGCTTTAATACATGATAATAATATTGCGCAGTATCAGCAGGTAGTGTTCCTATCATAGCAAAACCACCTGGAATTCCAGCTGCAGCAGATATAGAAGTAACCTTTAGCGTATGATTCTTGATACAAGCTTTTGCTATGGCATCAAGCTTAGCGGTATCCATGTGTTTAACTGGATTCTCTTGTATACACAAGCTTATAGTATTTTGGTCAATATGACGGTTAGAAAGTTCTTCTTGCAAAAAGGAAACTCTATTCACCTTTATACCAGGAACAGCCATAGCTGCCACCATTACCTGATTCCATTTATTGGCTCCATTTTCCATAATATTATATTGTTTTTAGTCCAACTTCTTAAATTCAAAATCATTCTGGTTGCAGCATGCTTTCTTGTAATCAAAAGCATAGATGCGCATGTATACTTCTTGCAACTCTTTCGCTCCATTATAGAAAGGTGTAGCAGTATGCTGCAAGGTTGTCACGTTCACTACCATGTCGGGAGTGAGGACTGTGCCGTTGGAGCGCTTGATACGCTTCGGCTTAACTTGAAAAACCTTACTCATAGTTATTCGTTTTAAGGTTTCATTACTGCCGATTGCACGGCTCTGTTTTTCTAAAAGGCAAAGGTAGAGGAAATCTGCGGACCTTGCAAGATTACAAGCGAAAAAGAGAAAGGTGTGAATCCCATCTCTCAGCACTTCCTTGTAAGTTAGGCTCTGGTAAAACCCGTAGAATAGGAAATATGAAAGAGGAATCCACACCTATGACGGTGTAGACTCGCTCAAACAAATTCTCGTTCTTTCTACGTTTCAATTTACCAGATTTCAACTTACAGAACTATTTGCTTGTTCGTGTCCACAAGATTGTCTTGCTTATGCATCGTAGCCACTTCAAGCGAGGACTATCACCTGCCCTGTAGCATACGGATTACAAAAGTGGGAAAAATTCGGTTAATTGCCAAACTTTTCAGAAGAAATCTTGCTGATTCCCCTTGTTTTTCTTTCTATTGACTTATCCCCTTTCAGGATTCCTACCTTTCTGTATCATCAGAAGAAGGACGGAAGAGATATCCATCTTTCCCCACTATGATCACTCTTCATTTCTTGAGAATCCTTCCCATTTTGCTGATAGTCATTGGCACCAAAGAAGGAATTGTAGGCAAACATTAATAACATCAGAGCAAATATTGCCATTATTACCTTCCACCCATCTTTCATTGTCTTCTTCAATACCTTCTTGGCAAACAGTATCTCAGGTTCTTCCTTTTCGATTTTTTGCATCTTTGTTTACTTTTGATGATTAATATATAGCTGCAAAGATACAGTTTCTTTTGAGTAAAGCAGACCTTTTCACATTGTTTATACATAATTTTAACAGTCTGATTGTCAACTATATACACAGTGGAAATATATAAGGTTTTGCCCCCTCCTAAAACGTCCATTAACAAAACTTCACGATTTAAGTTACACCAAACATGCCTCCATTAGCATAATAATAGCCAACAAAAGACTGAAAGAAATAGAAAACAAAGCCATGTCATCTAACCATAATAAAAGAAATCCTTACAAAAGTTTGGAAGATTTCGATTTAAAGCGTATCTTCGCAGATATAAGGCAAATATGAGGCAACAGATATGACAGACAACAGATTTAGGAGACTGCCAGTAGGCATTCAATCGTTCAAGGAAATCAGAGAAGAAAACTATCTCTACGTGGACAAGAGCGACATCGTATGGAACATGGTCAACTTAGGAGATAAGTATAATTACTTGAGCCGCCCACGCAGATTCGGCAAGTCTGTGCTTGTCGATACGCTGGAGTCGTACCTTGAAGGAAGAAAAGACCTGTTCGAAGGACTGAAGATTATGCAACTGGAGAAAGACTGGAAGCGATATCCTGTCATACGTCTTGACATGAGTCTTGCCGGCTCCACAGCACAATCCATCCAATCCTATCTAAACGATGCGTTCTCTACGCATCACCAAGTTCACACAGATATCCCTCTTTTCGGTCCTCAACAATCTGTCCAACATCAGCTTTATGCCAGAATATGCTGCCATCTGCGGCATTACGGAAGAGGAGATTAAAGAGAACTTCATGCCTGAACTCAAACAGATGAGCGAAGCAAACAACTGGTCGGTACAGGAGACTCACGACCGACTGAAAGCATATTACGACGGCTATCACTTCAGCGATGGTAATATGGTAGATATCTACAATCCATATAGTCTTGTCAATGCTTTAAAGCAACGCAAAATCAAAAATTTCTGGGCTTCTTCTGGAGCAACATCATTACTTCCAAAGTTTGTTGACAATGCAGAACTTCGTATGAAGAACTTCGAGCATTGCCGCATCATGCGAAACACCTTGGAACTGTCTGATGTCTCTGGGGGTGGCGCTGAACTGTTCCTGTATCAGTCGGGCTACCTCACTATAAAAGAAAGCGATGAGTTTGGCTATATCTTAGGATTTCCGAATGAAGAAGTAAAGCAAGCCCTCTACGAAATGGTTCTTCCTGCCCTAACCTTGCGAGCAAAAAGTGACATACAATCCATACAAGCCAATCTGTATGCCCAATTGGGCACTGGTCAGATAGACGACGCGATAAAGTCATTAAAAGCCCTCATAGCCGACGTTCCATACAGCAACAAAAAGCTTGCATCTATGGATATGGAGGAACGCTACCGCCTCATCATCAGTACTATTCTCAATGCCATTGGCTTGAATGTAGAAGTAGAAAAGATGATTTCTACTGGCAGAATAGACATGGCAGTGAAGACCTCACGCTATATCTATGTCATTGAACTGAAATTGCGTAACAACGGAGGCAAGGAAGCTGCCACAGAGCAAATCATCAACCGTCAATATATGGAACCTTTCAAGGCTGACAAGCGCAAAGTAATAGGATTGGGCATTGAGCTTGACGAAGAAGGAAAGGGACTCTTGGATTGGACGAGAGCAGAATAATAGTAGCGGAGGTTTCCAGCCTCCGCCACACTAGACTTTACACAAATCAAGACTTTTTACGGACAATTACCTTTCAGTATCATCTTAAAAAGAACGGAATAGGTATCCATCTTTCCTTTTTATGTTCCTTTTTCCATTCATCCAACTCCTTTTCCGCTAGTTTCCCGAGAGCTGGATATATCTTGTTGTATTTTATCTCCATATCCGTCAGTTTCTCCTTGCGGTAATCCTTCAACGAATTATTCTGTGCCATACTGCGACTTTGATTCCAGAATATTGAAGTCTTGTATTTAATGCTGTCAGTGTATACCTGCATCCACTTCCTTCCTTTGGCAAGCGACATGTGATACCAATATCTTGTGCTAACCCAAGTGTTTCTTGTCGGTTGGGCAGTACCGTTTACGAAATCACGATATACCTTAAGAGGCATATTGCATACCCCATAGCAGAATAGTTACATCATACTGTCATACAACCCTTACATAACACATGAAACAATTGTTTTTAAGTTTTATATTCAGTATTCAGATTTTTTGTGTATTTTTGTATGATTTGAAGAGTGATAGTATGAAGCAATAAAATATTTGTTTCGAATACTTCACGACAAGGCACAAAAATCCATGTTATATAAACGTTTATTTCTATTATGAATAAAGAATTAATAAATAGCATCACATTATATGTTGAGCAGCACATCGGTGAGTTTCATGCTAATCGTTTAGCAAAATTGCAATCGGTTAATCTTAAGGAGCTCCTTTCACGAAAGAATCCTTATATGTTCAAAGCAAAGAACATCGTAACTGCAGGAGGAATGGTAGAAAGCATAGCCTCTGCTACAATGTCGTCTGCAGAAGAAAGTATCTTCGGAAATTGGATGGAGGGTGTTGCGATGTTTGTAGCAGAAAAAGTTTATGGAGGTTATAAATCTTCGGCAGAAGGAATTGATCTTGAATTTGACAAGGAAGGTGTTCACTATTTTATCTCAGTAAAATCAGGTCCGTCATGGAGCAACTCCACTTCCATGAAAAAACAAAAAGAACAGTTTCTTACGGCAAGGCGGGTCTTCTGTACCAGCCGTAAAACGGTTCCGACAATGTGTATTGAAGGTTGTTGTTATGGTAATGATAATAAAGGGTATAATGATAGTGATCACGAAAAGTTTTGTGGTGAACCTAAAATCCGCAACTATCATCCAATACACGATTAAGGGTAGATTTATGAGTC
>OJML01000334.1_pt1 | contig 28847 bp, 20 predicted proteins | sample 1597221 | NCBI WGS metagenome assembly OJML01 (sample SAMEA2452123, study PRJEB22498) | human gut metagenome | biome: human feces; feature: human gut; material: feces | place: Australia | collected 2012 | reverse complement strand
ACTGAACTGATTATCTTTTTTTCTTTTTTTATATGTGTAATATTTTGACGTATACTCCGATACGGACTTTTTTTATTACTTAGAAGCTAAATGAAAATGGTGAGAATAAAATTTCCCACCATTTTATTTTGCTAAATTAGTATCAAGATATTTATTTTTATCTAAATCTAGAGAATCTAATAATACCAAAGGTAAACGTAATTCAATAAGAAAATTGTCGATATCTTTTTCTGTTACTTTTTTAAATATAGAAATATGTACTTTACTACTAAATTCATTTAAAAATACATACATCTTGTTTTCGTTTAACGAAAATACAACTTTAGAATTAATCTTTTCATCAAAATCAAGTAAAGCTAATTGAACTTGTGGAGTCATCATATAGAAAGCGAATGTTTGATCGCTTGAATAAGAATTGAATTTCTTATTGTAATCTAATGATTCAAATTCAACTTTACTTCTTGAAGTTGGTGTACGATATAATTCACTAGACGCACCTTTTTCTAAAGATATAAAGAAATGATCGAATTTTCTTGGAATTTCGAATATATATCCTCTTCCATTATGGTCTACGTTAACTTTTTGTACGTGTCCATCTTTATCTTTATATTCATGAACATAAGTAAAGCAGAAATTTGAACTTCTAATTTTAATTCCTTTATAGCTTGTTACAAATAAATTCTGACTTTTATAAAAATCAGGTGTTGTGAAAACTTGAGAAGCATTCATTTCATCATATGTTAAGCCTTGTCCAGGGAAAGATTCATATCCTTCTTTATAAAAAGCACCTAGCACATCTGTTGTAAAAAATGATGAGAAATCGCTTTTAAATTTAGCATTTAAGCGACCTACCATAATAAAGATGCCAACAATGCCTGCCACCATCATTAAAATGCCAAAAAGTGAAATAATTGATCCACTTTCATCGCCCAGCATTTCACAAAAAAATAAAAAATCTAATAACCAAAGAAGGGCACCAACTACTGAAACGCAAGAAAAAGCAATGATTAATTTCATTGCTTTTTTCTTATATTCTAATCTCTTTTTATCTAGCCCTTCTAAAAACTCTTGCTTTTCCATTTAATTAGAAATCAAAAGTAACGTCTTTGCGTTTTTCTTCTTCTGCTTTGAAGAATTCAAGGTCTTGTCTAAATCCAATAGCATTAGCAACCATTGATGAAGGAAAACTAACTCTCTTTTGGTTGAATCCGCTTACATTTGAATTATAAACTCTGCGAGCAGCTTGAAGTTGTTCTTCACAATCAGCTGTTTGATTTTGAAGATTTGTAAATTGAGTATCAGCTTTAAGTTGTGGATATTGTTCCATAACAATATTGATACCTTTTTGAACTTGACTAAGTTGTGAGTTCAAAGCGCTCTTTTCTTCTAAGCTTAAATCTTTAATATTATTTCCACTTCTCATTGCAATAACTTGACTGAGAGTTTCATATTCATGTTTTGCATATCCTTTAACAGAAGCAAGTAATTTAGTTAATAAATCATATCTCTTTGTTAATGCAACATCGATTCCACTGTTAGCTTCATCAACTTTAACTTTTGCTCTTTTGAACCAGTTACTTGTTGAAATCCACCAACATGCAAAGATAATAGCTAATAAAACTACTACACCTACAACTGCAAGGCCAATAATCGCGCCTTCTGATAATAATACTACCATTATTAGTACCTCCTAATTATCACTGAAATCATTTTAAGTGATAATTAACTTTTTTTAAATAAAAATCTATTTCATTAAATTAATTTTTTTAAGATGCCAAATATCATTATTGTATTGTTCAATAGTTCTATCGCTTGAGAAATATCCACTACGTGCAATATTAATTAAGCAAGATTTTGTCCATGCATCACGTTTTTCATAATATTTTTCAATCTTTGCACATTCATCAATGTAACTTGCAAAGTCGAGTAAGATGAAATATTCATCGTTGTGATTCATAATTTCATCAAAGATACCTCTGAATCTATCTTGAACGCCTTCGCACCATGGGCCTGAGAATAAACTATCAAGGATTCTTCTAATTTCTTTACTTTGATTATATAAATCCCATGGATTATATTGTCCACTCTTCTTGATATCTTCAATGTCTTTAACTTTTAAGCCGAAAATAAAGCTATTTTCATCGCCAACTCTATCGTGAATTTCAACGTTAGCACCATCTAATGTTCCAAGCGTTAATGCACCATTCATCATAAATTTCATGTTGCTTGTTCCGCTTGCTTCTTTTCCAGCAGTTGAAATTTGTTCACTGATATCTGTTGCTGGAATAATGAGTTCAGCAAGGCTAACACCATAGTTTTCCATAAATACAATCTTCATATATTTATTAACATCTGAATCATTATTAACAACATTAGCAACAGCATTAATTAAGTTAATAATTTGCTTTGCGAATGCATAGCTTGGAGCAGCTTTTGCGCCAAATATAAATGTATGAGGAACCATTTTGAAATTTGGATTTGTCTTAATTTCATAGTAGTCGTGAATAATTCTAAATACATTTAAAAGTTGTCTTTTATAAGCATGTAAACGTTTAATTTGTGTATCGATAATAGAATGTGTATCAATTGTGATTCCATATTTTTTTTCAATATATTTAGCGAGTCTTAATTTATTTTCATGTTTAACTTGTCTTAATTCAGATAAAGTTTCTTTATCATCTTGGAATTTAAGAAGTTTTTCTAAATCATCAGGATTCATAATCCAAGAATCACCAATTTTTGATGTTATTAATTTAGAAAGTTCTGGGTTTGAGTACATTAACCATCTTCTATGTGTAACACCATTTGTTTTATTGTTGAACTTTTCAGGGAAATATTTATAGAAATCTTTAAACGTTTCTTTCTTTAAAATGTCTGTGTGTAAAGCAGCAACACCATTAACACTAAAGCAAGCAAAGATAGCAAGATTTGTCATTCTAACCATGCCATCTTTAATGATTGACATGTTGTACATTTCACCTTCATTAACATTATTTGAATTCATCCAAATAATCATTCTTCTATTGATTTCTTCAATAATCATATAGCAACGTGGCATTAATGTTTGGATATATTGAACAGGCCATTTTTCCAATGCTTCAGGCATAATTGTGTGGTTTGTGTATGCAATACAATGTGTTACTTGTTCCCATGCTTCTTCCCATCCAAAGCCATGTTCATCCATTAAAATTCTCATCAATTCAGGAATTGCTAAAATTGGGTGTGTATCATTAAGTTGGAAAACATAATATTTATAGAAATCATGTAAATCAAGTCCAAGACGTGTAAATCCTCTAATTGCACTTTGAATTCCAGCACTTACAAAGAAATATTGTTGTCTAAGTCTTAATAATTTTCCATGTTCAGTTGTATCATCTGGATAAAGACCATGACATAATTCGTTAATTTGTTTTAAATATTCTTCAAATGAGATATTTGTAGGTAAATTTTGTTCACTTGGTTGAGCTCTCCAAAGTCTTAAATTATTAGCAACACCATTTCTATAGCCAACAATTGAAACATCATATGGACAAGCAGTTACTTTAGTTGAATTAACAGTTTTAATTCCATATCCACCATTAGGTTTTAAGAAAGTTTCAGCATTACCATAAAAGTTAACTTCTACTGAATGTTTTGGCTTTCTAACTTCCCAAACAAATCCGTTTTGAAGCCATTGATCTGGTAATTCAACTTGTTTTTCATCAACAATTTTTTGTTTAAAAAATCCATATTCATAACGTATACAGTTTCCATGTCCTGGATACCCTAAACTTGCAATTGAATCTAAGAAACATGCAGCTAATCTTCCAAGGCCACCATTTCCAAGTCCAGCATCAGCTTCCATATCTTCAAGTTCGCCAATATCAATTCCAAGTTCGTTTAATCCATCTTTACAAATGTCATAAATTCCAAGGTTCATAAGATTATTTGTTAATAATCTACCCATTAAAAATTCCATTGAAAAATAAATGAGTTGTTTTTCATGCTTTTGTTCAATGTATTCGTGAGTTTGTCTCCAGTTTGTACCAGCATAATCTCTAACCATTTCACCTAAAATGTCATATTTTTCATAAATATGAGCATCTTTTGGAGCACGTCCATATTTTGCTTCAATTCTAGAGACATACTCTTTAATAAATTCTTCTTTGTTATTAAAAATCATATTTTTTGTTCCTTTTTTTAATTTTTATGTGCGTATTTAAATATACAAGCAGCAAACCCAGCTAACTTAATAGTAATTTTATGTGGTTTGTTTTCTGGTCCATAATAATAGGACATAATTTCAACTCCGTTATATGCGTTTGTTCCGCCATATACATCTTTATCACTATTAAAAATTTCTATATAAGTTCCTTCACGGGTAATGCCAATGTCGTAATTTTCATAATAATTTGGAGTCATGTTATAAACAAATACTAAGTGAGAATCTCCAACTCTTCTTTCAAAAGCGAAGACACTATCATTTTTGTTATCAACCATTAACCAATTAAAATGAACTGGGTTATGTTCTTCAACATGCATTGCAGGTTCTTTTCTATAAATAAGATTTAAGTCTCTTACAAGTCTTGAAACGCTGTCATGCTTTGGAAAACGTTTTAATTCCCAAGGCAATGAACGTGTTTCATTCCATTCATCCCAACTTGCAAGTTCATTTCCCATAAAGTTGAGTTTTTTGCCTGGATGTCCAAATTGATAAGTATATAAATTTCTTACTAAGGCAAATTTTTGTTCATAATTTCCCCACATTTTATTTAAAATTGTACCTTTTCCATGAACTACTTCATCATGAGATAAAGGAAGCATGAAATTATCACTAAAGAAATATGCCATTGAGAAAGTTAATTTATTGTGATCATATTTTTTATAAATAGGGTCAGTTGCGTAATATTTTAATGTATCGTTCATCCAACCTAAATCCCATTTATAATCAAATCCAAGTCCACCATACTCAACAGGTTTAGTAACACCTGTAAAATCTGTTGAATCTTCAGCAATCATCATGATTGAATCATGTGATTTATGAAGCTTTGAATTTAATCTTTTTATAAATTCAGTTGCACCAGTATTTTCACCATTATTTTTATTTCCATCCCAATAAAGAATGTTACTTACAGCGTCAACTCTAACACCATCAAAATGGAAATATTCTAAGAAAAAGTTCATCGCACTCATTAAGAATGATCTAACTGGATCTTTTCCTAAATCAAATTGAAGGCTTCCCCAAGGTGAATATTTATGCTCATTTCCATATTCATACATGTTGCTTCCATCAAATTCGGCAAGCGCCCATGGGTCATTTGCAAAGTGAACTGGAGCAAAATCTAAAATAACACCAATTCCTGCTTGATGCATTCTATCGACGAATGACATAAGTTGCATTGGATTTCCATAGCGACTATCTACACTATAAAATCCAGTTGCTTGATATCCCCAACTTCCATCAAATGGATATTGAGTAATTGGCATAAGTTCAATATGCGTGTAGCCAAGTTCCTTAATATAAGGAATTAAGTAATCAGCTACTTCTTCATAAGATAAACTTCTACCATCAACTTTGCCTTTCCAACTTCCAATATGCATTTCGTAAATGCTCATTGGTCTATCAAAATTTCTTGTTCTATTATCTAAAAATGGCTTGTCGTGCCAAATAAATCCATTAATATTGAAAAGTCTTGAGCATGAGCCTGGTCTATATTCACTTAAAAATGCGAAAGGATCAGCTTTATCGACATAATATCCTTTTGCGTTTTTAAAATGATATTTATAGAAAGAATAATTATGCAATCCTTCAATAAAAGTTTCGAATACACCACTAGAATCGATCTTTTCCAACTTGTTTTTAGTAGGATCCCAATTATTAAAATCCCCAATTACGCTAACATCTGAAGCCAAAGGTGCATAAAGTCTAAATACAACACCTTCTGCGATTCTTTTTTTGCTTGCGTATTTAAATTTAGTAGGGTCTTTTTTTAAAGGAACTTTAACAGTTTCTCTAATTTCCTTTCTAATAAAATGTGCGCCAAAATAATTATAGGCATCAATAGCTTGACCATTCAAATATTCGTTTAAAATATCCATAATACTTTTTAGTCTCCTAATAAATTGATTATATATTTTTGTATAAATTTAATAAAGAAAAATCACATTTTTATTGAAAATTTTCATATTTTCATAACATTTTACTGAAAAATTTACATTTATAATTTACATTTATTCTAAAAACTAAAAAATTTAAATTTTTGAATAAAATTATGATTGTTTTTCTATATAAAGTTTCATTTATTTTCATTTATTTTTTTGTTAGAAAGAGCCTTTTCAATCATTGAACCTTTCTCATCTCTTCCCATTAAATGATAATATTTAGACCATAAAAGTGGAGATTGTAAAGGGATAGATTCTCCATCTAATTTCACTTCTTCAACAATTTGATTTTTATGTAAAGAGCAGTCATAAATTTTGCTATCTTTTTCAATAATAAAGCCTGCCATAAGGTCAACATCAATTGAATCAATCACAAATTCCATAAATCTTTTTGTGTGATAAATTGGGTTTTGTATCGGATTAGGAGGACAAATTTTTCCCATTTCTGATAAGATCTCTTTTGCTTTATCTGCATCTTTCATAGAAATCATTAAGTCAATATCATGAAAATCAGGAACAATTCCTTTAAGATACAGCATTAGCGAAGCCCCTAAAGCCCATTCAATTCCATTTTCATTAAAACTATGGGCAATTTTTTTCAATAATTGAAGTTTTTCATTAATTTTTGGCATAATCTTTCCTCTCTAACATGTTTTGCTATCCTAAATATATAAATATATGTAAATAATATACTTATTTAATAATAAATGCGTAAAGTTCTTAAAATTGGAGTTAATTAAGTTTATAATGTATAAGCATTTTTAAATTATTAGGAGTTAAAAATATGGAAAAAGTTATGTCTGTTAACTGCGGATCAAGCAGTGTAAAATTTAAACTTTATGAAATGCCTGAAGAAATTGTTATTTGTTCTGGCATTGTTGAAAGAATTGGCCACGAAGATGGAATCTTCACTATTAAGTATAATGGAGAAAAAGACACTGTTGTTATCCCAGTGCCAGATCACGGCTATGCTGTTAAAAAGATTGTTGATGCATTAATCTCAAAAAACATTATTAAAAGCTTAGATGAAATTAAAGCTGTCGGACACAGAGTTGTTCAAGGTGGTAGTTATTTTAAAGAATCTGTTCTTTGGAATGATGATACAGTTAAAAAAGTTGAAAGTTTAATACCACTTGCTCCACTTCATAATAAAGCACACTTAGTTGGTTATGAAGCATTCAAGAAAATTCTTCCTGAAGTACCTCAAATTGCTGTTTTTGATACTGCTTTCCACCAAACAATGGAAGCTGAAGATTACACATTCCCTATCCCATTTGAATACACTGAAAAATATTCAATTAGAAGATATGGTGCTCATGGTACAAGCCACAAATATCTTTCTGAAGTTGGAGAAAAATATATTCCAGAATCAAAAGATAAGAGAATGATTATTTGCCACTTAGGAAGTGGTGCTTCTATTACTGCTACTAAAAACGGAAAGTGTGTTGCTACATCAATGGGTTTAACTCCACTTGGTGGAATTATGATGAACTCAAGAACTGGAGATATGGATCCAAGTGTTTTCTATCAAATTCAAGCAATGACTGGTAAAGATTATGAAACAATCTTCCAAGAAATGAATAAAAAGAGTGGATTACTTGGTGTCAGCGGAATTTCAAATGACTCAAGAGATGTTGCAAACGAAGCACATAAAGGTAATCAAAGAGCTCAATTAGCTATTAAATTATGGGCAAGAAGAGTTGCTGATTATATTGGTGAATATTTTGTTAGACTTGGTGGATGTGATTTAATTATCTTCTCAGCTGGTATTGGTGAAAACGCACCTGAATATAGAAAATATGTTTTAGATAACATTCATGAAGCACTTAAAGTTAATTACAGTGATGAATTAAATAATAAAGGTGTTGGAGGATTTGAAGGACTCATCTCAACAGATGATTCAAACATTAAAGTTGCAGTCATTCCTACAGACGAAGAAGTCATGATTGCACGTGATGCATATAGAATTTGCTTAAAATAAAGGGAATACAAATGGAAATTAAAACTAACTACATAAAATTAGAAGGGAAAAAATTTGAAAAAGAATACGCTTCTGTTTTAAAACAAATCAAAAAATACAATAAAATTGGCATTTTTAGACATATTATGCCTGACTTTGATGCACTAGGGACACAATTTGGTCTCAAAGAATGGATTAATGCCAATTTCCCCGAAAAAGAAGTTAGATGCTTTGGAGATAATCACGTTGTCTTTACTCCACGTGGATTATTTCCAGAAACTGATAAATTATCAGATGATTGGTTTGACGATGATTTTTTAGCTATTATCGTTGACGTTGGTGATTTAAAACGTATCGCTGATCCACGTTTTCAAAAAGCTAAATTTACAATTAAAGTAGACCATCACCCAGCAACTGATAATATTTTTGATTTACCAATCGTAGATACAGCTAAATCTGCAGCTAGTGAACTTGTTTGCAACATGCTTTTAAATTTTAAAGGTAAATTTGTATTTCCTGAAGTAGCTGCAAAATATTTTTATATTGCTTTAGTTGGTGATTCAGGAAGATTTATGTACAGTTCTACAACTGCTCACACTTTTGCTATAGCATCTAGATTAATTGAAACAGGTCTTAACATTACAAAAATTTACGAAAAAATGTATGAAAAGAATGTTGAAGATCTTGAAATCACTAAATTTATTCTTAATAATTTCAAAGTTTCACCAGAAGGTGTTGCTTATTATGTGTTAACTGAAAAAGATTTAAATGCTTTAAATATCACATGTGATAGAGGCAAAGAAAATGTAAATCTTTTCGCTAATATAAAAGGAATTAATATTTGGTGTTCAATTACTGAAGATGTTACTGAACCATGTTTTAGAATTTCACTTAGATCAAGAAATTACACAATTAACGGTGTCGCAAGTGAATTTAAAGGTGGTGGACATGCTCAAGCTAGTGGTTGTCAAATCAAAGACCTTACTGAACTTCCTAAATTTATCGATAGATTAGATCAATTAATTAAAGAAAGTAAATAATGGCATTTATTCCTCTTCATATCCGAACAAGCTACAGTTTCTTAAAAAGTGGTATTCTTTTAAAGAATTTATTTAATGTAGCCAAAAAATACGGATATGAAGAGATAGGAATATGTGATTTAAATGTCATGTATTCCTATCCTGAATTTAATAGTTTAGCAAAAGAAAATAATATTAAGCCAATCTTTGGTCTTGATATCGAAGTTGAAGATTTTTATCTTTCTTTAATATTAAAAAATGAAAATGGTTATCGTAATTTATGTAAAATAGTTTCTTTAATTTCAAAAAATAAATATAACGATAAAGAAATTGTTTTAGATGAATTAAAAGATTATTTTAAAGATGTTATTTGTATCATTCCAACTAATAAAAATTCATGTTTTAATCAAATAAATGATAATTTATTACCAATTATCAAAAAAATATCATCGTATTTTGATGATTTTTATATTGGGCTAGAAATTTATACTGATAATAGCGTTCCTCATGCTAATTTAATTAGAAATTTTGCTGATAAAAACAAACTTAATATCGTTGCTTTCCCTTTTGTATCTTATGTTAATAAAGAAGACGCTAAAGTAATCGATGTTTTAGATGCAATTAGAGAAAATAGGTCGATTGATAGAAATTTTGAAAGTAGTTATCCTTATTTTTATTTGAAATCAAAAGATGAAATATCTCATTTTTATAACGAAGAGGAAATAAATACTACTTCTTCTATTTATAAAATGATTAATTTTGATTTTGATAACAAAAGAGGAAAATTAATTCATTATCTTAAAGATTTTAGTGATGAAGAAACAAGAGATTTTTTTGTTAATAAAATCAATGATGGCGTATCAAAATTAAATATCGATTTAAATAATAAAATTTATAAAAATAGACTTAATCAAGAATATTCAGTAATCAAAAAAATGGGTTTCATTAATTATTTTTTAGTTGTTCAAGATTACATTAATTTTGCAAAAAATAATAATATTCCTGTCGGTCCTGGTAGAGGTTCAGCTGCTGGTAGTTTAATTTCTTATGCATTAGGAATCACTGATGTTGATCCTATTAAATATAATCTTTTATTTGAAAGATTTTTAAATATTAAAAGAAATTCGATGCCTGATATTGATATTGATATTTCTGACATCAAAAGAGAGGATGTCATCGAATATCTTATTAATAAATATGGTTATAATCACGTTGCTAGAGTATCAGCTTTTCAAACCATTGCTGCTAAACAGGCAATAAGAGATACAGGTAGAGTTTATGGAATTGAGCAAACTATTGTTAACGAAGTTTCGAAAGCCATACCTGATAATTTTAAAGATGAAAATGCAAAAAATTTCTCGTTAGATTATGCTTATGAAAATATTCCAGCTTTAAAAAATCTCATTGATTCTGATGAAGAATATCAGTTCCTTTTTAAAGAAGCTCATAGAATTGAAGGTCTCCCTAGACAAAGAGGACTTCACGCTGCTGGCGTCATTTTAAATGAAGATGATTTGCTCTCAGTTATACCTTGTGACTATGAAAGCGAAACAGGTTTAGTTGTTGAATTTGAAAAAGATTATTTAGAAAAGCAAGGCTTCCTCAAGATGGATTTATTAGGTTTATCAAATTTAACAGTTATTGAAAAATGCCTTCAAAATATTGAAAAAGACTGCAAAACTCAAATAAAAATGGAAGACATACCTTATGATACACAAGAAATTTTCACTCTTTTAAGTGAATTAAAAACGATGGGTATTTTTCAACTTGATACAAGTGCAAGTCTTAATGCGCTTATAAATATTAGGCCAAATTGTTTCCTTGATGTTGTTGCAACTATCTCTTTAGATAGACCAGGTCCTATGCAATTTATTCCTAATTATTCTAGAAGAAAAGAAGGAAAAGAAAGAATTACTTATATTTCAAAAGACCTCGAACCAATATTAAAAGAAACTTATGGAATCATAGTTTATCAAGAGCAAATTATGCAAATTGCTCAAGTATTTTCTGGATTCACTTTTACTGATGCTGACATCTTTAGAAAAGCTATTAGTAAAAAAGATAGAAACGTTCTTTTAGAAATGAAAAATAAATTTATAAAAGGTGCATTAAGCAAAAATCATACGATCCAAGAAGCTGAAACTTTATTTTCACAAATCTTAAAATTCGCTAATTATGGTTTTAATAAAGCTCATGCAGTAAGTTATGCAATGATTGCATGTAAAGAAGCTTATTTAAAAGCTAATTATCCAATTCAATTTTATTCAGCAATTTTAGATCAACAATATGGTGCAAACGATGTTAAATTTTCAAAATATATAAGTGAAATAAAGAAATCAAATATTAAAATTCTTTTACCAGATATTAATTATTCTTCTATTTCATTTACAAGTCATAATGGTGGTTTGCTTATGCCGCTTTACGGAATTAGTGGACTTCAAAGTAAAATAATCATCAATATTTTAAAAGAAAGAAATCAAAATGGTTTATATTCAAGTTTTATCGATTTTGTTACAAGAATGATTAGAACAAAAGAAAAATTCAATGAATCTCAACTTTCAAAATTAATTGACGCAGGTGTTTTTGATAATCTATATTCAAATAGAAAAGCATTAAAAATGTCTATCCCAAGCGCTATTCAATATGCTTCAAGTTGTTTATTTAATGAAGGAAAATTAATTAATGATTTTGGACTTGAATTCAGGATTCCTGAATGTATTGACGATCCAATTGAACGTATTGAAAATGAGCAATCTGCTCTTGGTGTCATGATTAGTGATTCACCTTTAAATCATATAAATATAAAAGATTTAAATGAAAAAATAACGCCTATCGATAGTCTACAGGTTAAAAAAACTTCAACTATTGTCGGAATTGTTAGAAGTATCAAACAAATTGTGGTTAAAAATGGTAAAGATAAAGGAAGACCGATGGCATTCGTTTCACTTTTTGACGAAAGCGGAGAAATTGATTGTACTTTCTTTACTAATACATGGAAAGATCACTCGATTACAACAAAAATTAATTCAATTTTGATAATTCAAGGTTATTTAGAAATTAGAAATAATAGAAATAGTTTTATAGTTAACGAATGCAAGGAAATGGAGAATTAGATTATGTCAAAGCTAATAATTATTGATGGTAACAGTTTACTTTTTAGAGCATTTTATGCAACTTTTAATATTGATCCAGAAAAAATAATGAGAAATTCTCAAGGTCAACCTACAAACGCAATTTATGCATTTTCGAACATGATTACTGTTCTTTTAAAATCTTTAAAAGAAGGAGATGGAATTTTTGTTGCATTTGATGCAGGAAAGCATACTTTCAGGCATAAAGAATTTGCTGAATATAAAGCAAATAGACCTCCATGTCCTCAAGAGCTTCTTTCTCAAATGCCACTCGCAAGAGAATTTTTAGACAAATTAAACATTGTTCATTATGAAGATGAAAATTTAGAAGCAGACGATATTTGTGGCATTATGGCTAAAGAGGCTGAGAAAGAAAATTACACTGTTGAAATTTATACAAGTGATAAAGATTATCTTCAATTAATTAATGATAAAATCACAATTGAATTAATTAAAAAAGGTCTTAAAGATATTCATGAAATGACACCTACTTCTTTTAAAGAAGAGTGGGGTTTTGAACCTATCCAAATTCTTGATTATAAGGGTCTTCGTGGTGATGATAGCGATAACTTAAAAGGCATTCCTGGAGTCGGAGATAAGACAGCAAAATTATTAATTTCTAAGTTTGGTGATCTTGAAAATATCATAGCAAACGCTGATACAAAAACTAAAGTTGGACAAAATATTATCGAACATCAAGACACAGGAAGAATGTGCAAAAAACTAGCTGAAATTGCTATTAACGAAAAGATTCCACTTAAGGTTAGTGATACAATTTATAAAGGTTATCGCTTTAAAGAAATCTCTGATTTTTCTAATAGATTAGAATTTAAATCGCTACTTTCTAAACTACCAAAAAACCTTGTAATTCAAGAGCAAATTCAAAAAATAGTTGAGTTTTGCGAGGTTATTGATGTTAATGACATAGAATTTAAAGATTTTTTAGCAATCGATATTGAGACAACAAACGACAATTATCATGATGCAACTTTACTAGGCCTTACATTTTTTAATGGTGAAAAAGTTTATTATATTGATTATCAAAATCTTAAAAAATCTGAAAAATTGTTATCATTACTAAAGGATGAAAATATCAAAAAATACGTCTTTGATTATAAAAAAGTTAGCTATGTTTTAGGAAATTATAATATCGAATTAAAGGGCTTATATTTCGATTTATTACTTGCTAATTATTTGCTTGATGCAGGTTCAAAAAATGATATTGAAAGTGTTTTAAATACATATTCAATTGACATCAGTTACACTCATCAACAAACTAATATTTTATTTGATGATAGTAGTAAAAAAGTAGCTGCTGCTACTGCTTATTATTCATATAAATTAATGGATGAAATTAAAGATGAATTAATTAAAAAGAATCAATATGATCTTTTAATTAATATAGAACAACCACTTTCTATTGTTTTAATGGAAATGGAAAAAGAGGGCTTTCCTCTTGATAAAAACACACTTTTAGATTTCAAAAAGCAATATCAAGTTCGCCTTGATGAATTAACAAAAGAAATTTATGAATTAGCTGGCGAAGAGTTTAATATCAATTCTCCAAAGCAAGTCGCTAGTATAATTTATGATAAATTAGGTTTAAAAGGTAATAAAAAAGGATCAACAAGCGTAGAACATCTACAAAATTTAATTGAATTCCCAATTGTTGCTAAAATTCTAGAATATAGAAAATACGCTAAATTAGTTTCTACTTATGTTGATGGACTAATTCCTTTTATTAAAGAAGATGGGAAAGTTCACCCTACATTTAATCAAGCGCTTACAACAACTGGAAGATTATCATGTAGTGAACCAAACTTACAAAATATTTCTACTCGTGATGAAGAAGGCAAGCAAATTAGAAAAGCATTCTTTTATAAAGATGAAAAATTAAATATTTTATCTTTAGATTATTCACAAATAGAATTAAGAATCCTTGCCCATTTATCAAATTCAAGTAGTTTAATCGAAGTATTTAATAATGATGAAGACATTCATAGTGCTACTGCTAAAAAAGTATTTCATATCGAAGGAGATCCAACTCCAAATCAAAGGCGAAAAGCTAAAGCTGTCAACTTCGGTATAGTTTATGGAATTAGTGATTGGGGTTTAAGTGAACAACTTGAAATTCCAGTTTATGAAAGTAGAGAAATTATTGCTAGTTTTTATGAGGCATTTCCAGAAATTAAAGATTATTTAAATTCTTTAGTCGAATTTGCTGTTTCTAATGGTTATGCTGAAACAATGTTCCACAGAAGAAGATATCTTCAAGAAATTAATAGTTCTCAATATCAATTAAGAGAATTTGCTAAACGTGCTGCCATGAACGCACCTATTCAAGGAAGTGCTGCTGATTTAATTAAAATTGCAATGATAAACGTGAATAAAGCACTTAAAGAAAAAAACTTTAAAGCAAAACTCGTATCACAAATTCATGATGAACTTATAATTATGGTTAGTGATGATGAAAAAGATGCTGTTAAAGCTTTAGTCACTGAAGTCATGGAAAATTGCGTTAAGTTAAAAGTTAAATTAAAAGTTGATGGAGGTTATGCTAAAAATTGGTTTTTAGCTAAATAAATATGCCTGAATTGCCAGAAGTTGAAACTGTTAAAAACATTTTAAATCCTTTAATTAAAGGAAAAACAATTTCTAATATTGAGATTTATTATGATAGATTGATTCAATCAAATATTAATGAATTTAAAGAAAAATTAATTAATAAGACTTTTTTAAATGTAACAAGATATGGTAAATTTTTGTTTTTACATTTAAGTAAGAACCTTGTAATAATTTCGCATTTAAGAATGGAAGGAAAATTCCGTTTTAGTAAAGAAAGTAATCCTCGTTACAAGCACACTTCTTTAACTTTCTTTTTTAATGATTCAACTTCTTTATCTTTTGACGATACTAGAAAATTTGGCTTGATGTATTTAAGTGATGAAGAAAATTATAAAAAAGTAAAAATGATAGCAAAACTTGGTATTGAAGCAAATCGAGTTGAAATATCAGATTTTAATTATTTAGCTAAAAAGTTAAGAAAAAGAAAGCCAATCAAAGAATTATTATTAGATCAATCAATAATGTGTGGAATTGGAAATATTTATGCTGATGAAATTTTGTATGAGTCAAAAATCAATCCTTTTACAAAAGGAATATTGTTAACAGATCAAAATATTTTAGATATCATTAAAAATTCAAAAATTATTTTAGATAAAGCTATCAAACTTGGAGGAAGTACGATTCATTCTTTTCATCCTAGTGAAGGCGTTGATGGAAAGTTTCAAGAAGTTTTAATGTGCTATGGAAAAGCTGGAAAAGTTTGTCCAATTTGTGGTACAACTTTCCATAAAAGTTTTATCGGTGGGAGAGGCACTACTTATTGCCCAAACTGTCAAATTGACCCAGAATTAAATAAAGCAATAGGAATCACTGGTCCTATTGGAAGTGGAAAATCAACGATTTTAAATTATTTAAAGTCTAAGAATTTTAATACTTTTTCATGTGATGAAATGATTCATAAACTGTATGAAGATAAAACGATTTCAGATAAAATTTCTAATATTTTAGGTGTTCCTTTTGACGTTGATGATGCAAACAAAAAACAAAAAGCTAGAGAAATAATGACTAAATTCCCAAGTGTTAAAAAACAAGTTGAAAACTACATTTATCCAATTCTTGAAAGTGAATTAATTAAAATCGTTAAAGAGAATGAAAATGTCGTAATTGAAGCTCCTACACTCTTTAAAGCTCACATTGAATATTTATTTAAAACCATTTTAGTCATAGAAATTTCTAACGAACAGCAAGTAAAGAATCTATTAAATCGTAACGAAAACCCTGCAAAAGCTAAACATTTTAATAAAGACTGCTCATTTGAAAGCAAAAATAATAACATTAAAATTATAAAAGCTACAGGCAATTTTGATACATTATTTAAGCAAGTTAATGACGCACTTAATATACACTAATTTTATTTATCATAAATGGTTGAGAAATTTTGCTTTCTAAAATTCTAGCCATTTGAGTTGCAATAACGTCTTCTCCATTTCTTGAAAAAGAATATAATTTTGTGACTTCACGAACACTAAAATCACTTGTGAAAATAGTTAATTTATTGTTTTCTAATCTATTTTTTAATAATGGCAAAACGATGTTATCACGGATAAGTTCATTTTTAAATTCACTTCCGAAATCATCCAAAACAAGATATTCAAGATTAGAGTATTCTTCCATCATGTCATTAAAATCTGCTTTATCTTTAAAGAAAGCATCAGTTAATTCTTTAAATCTTTTTGGGCAATTTAAAAATGCTATTTTAAAACCTTTTGAAGCATATTTATAATTTGTTAAAGCGATTGCTGCATAAGTTCTTCCGCTTCTTAAAGGTCCATCGATATATACCCAATTATTGTTTTTGATTTCTAATCCAATAAAATTTCTAGCTCTTTTATCAATATCTTTCATCCAATTTGCTTTATAAAAAGAGTCGTCAAAATCACGAGCTACAAAAGATGATAAATAATTTAAATGTTCAAGATATGGTTCAAGAGCTACATAATCTTTTTCGATTCTGCCAAATGGATTTTTATGTAAAATAACTCTTTGTTCCATTTGATATTTAACGCAATCTTCGTAAGTTTTAATTTTAGAAGCTTTATCTAAATCGTTAACATAATCATTAAATTTTGTAACATTATCTTTGATTTCTTGATCGGTAAATCCTTCTTTTTTTATTAAAGGATAATATTTAGACATATAAACATGATTAAAAAGTTCATTGCGATATTCGTCTAATGAATCTTTTCCAATATATTCTTGCATTTTTTCAATATTAATCTTTTCCATATTTACCTTTAAAAATCTACATCCATGTCTGCATAGTCATCTAAATTAGCGTGTTCATCGTCTATTTGTTCTTCTTCGGCTTCAACTTTAGGTACCTTTGCTTCTGCTGTATTACTAATTTTAGCATCTTTTCTACCATAAAGTGCATTCATAACATCAAGTGTATTGATGCACTTTTTTCTAACTAAGTGAGCTGCAATTTTTAGAATATAATTTCTATTTAAATCTCCTTCAGTATTTTTTAAAACGTAATCCAATAAAGCGTTAATCATACCATTAGAGAAGTTCATCGTTAATGAAAGTTCTTCAAGTATTTTCTTGTCTGCATCAACAATTTCAACACCGCTTTGTTTTTCTTTAAGGAAATCACGAGGTGAAATTGATTCATAATATTTAATAGATTCTGCAACATCACTCTTAGAATTTAAGTGTGTTTTTTCTTCTACTTTTAAGTTACTAACACCTCTGCTTCTAACAAATGCTCGTGCTTTTCTTTTTAATTTTTCCTTATCAAGTTTAGAACCTTTTGGATTTAAAGCATTAAAGCATTCGCTCATTAAATCAGAAACAATCTTTTCATCAAGTCCATAAATTGATCCAATTGAGCAAGCTGTTTCCATTTCATCGTCGCTTAAAAGCCCAATTCTAATTTGTGAATTTCTCTTTAAATATTGTAAAAGTTTCGTATCACTAAAGTTTGTTTTAATATTATTTTTGTTTCGAGCAACTAATTTTTTTGCACTTCCATCGTCGTCTGTAAATGAATCATAATCAAGTGAAAAACAATCTTTTACAGCCGCAGAAATTTCAGTATAATTGCTAAAATCCTCGTTAATTGTGTATTTTTTGAAAATTTCGTGTTCTTTTTCCTCTCCACAAGTTTGAACAAAGAGAGCTTTTAAAATCATATTTGTGAAAAAATTTTTAGGAGTTTCACAATCATTTAAAGAGAACAAATATGCTGTCTCATCTGTGTTTATAAATGTTCCTAAAAGTCCAATTCCTTCAAGTGATTTTTTAGCTAAAAGAAATTCCTGAAGAGTTAAATCGCTTCTTTTTACTAAGTCAGTTACCTTACCTTCATCACATTCATTATTAATATCGTGCATCAAAAAAACATAAAGGTATACAGCATTATGACCAATAATTGGAAGATAAAGTGTATACAAATAATCGATAGATTCGATGTTTAATAATCCTCTTTTTTTGAGTTTGTAATTTAAAGTTGCATCAAACATAGTTCTTAAATTATAAATAGGCTTTTTCTTTTTTTAAAGGAAATAAAAAATAAGTTTGCATTTTCACTTTTACTAGTTTTTATAAAAACTAGAAAATTTATATATTTATAGAAAATCAATTCAGTTTTCATTATAATAGTAAGCGTTTAAGGAGATGATATTTATGGTTAAAAAAATTGGTATTTTAACTAGTGGCGGCGACGCACCTGGAATGAATGCTGCAATTGTCGGAGCAATTCGTACAGGATATAAATTAAACAAAGAAATGTATGTTGTCTACGACGGTTATAAAGGATTAATTAATAACAATTTTGTTAAAGTTGGTCCTGATTTTGCTCAAGACAAAATCAACACTGGCGGAACTTTAATTAAAACTGCTAGATTACCTGAATTCAAAGAAGAAAGTGTAAGAAAAATTGCTGTTGAAAATTTAAAGAAAGAAGGCATTGAAGCTTTAATTGTTATTGGTGGCGATGGCTCTTATATGGGTGCTAAAAAATTAACTGAAATGGGAATTAATTGTATTGGCTTACCTGGAACTATTGATAACGATATTCATAGTACTGATACAACAATTGGTTTTGATACAGCATTAAACAACGTTTGTGAAGCTATCGATAAAATTTGTGATACTATGTCTTCACACAATAGATGTGTACTTGTTGAAGTTATGGGCAACAAATGTCCTGACTTAACACTTTATGCAGGTATTGCAAGTAACGCCGATTTCATTTACACAATTGATAGACCAATTGACATTGATAAATTAGTTGAAGAATTAAATAAAAAGAAAGAAGAAAATCAAGATCACGTATTAATTCTTGTAAGTGAAAAATTATTTGATATTAATGCTCTCGCTAAAGAAATCGCTTCAAGAACAAAATGGGATACAAGAGTCGACGTTCTTGGATACATTCAAAGAGGTGGAAACCCAAGCGCTATGGAAAGAGTTAACAGTATCAGAATGGGAAGTTATGCCGTTGAATTATTAGATGAAGGAATCGGCGGTGTATGTGTTGGCATTGTTAACGGAAAATTACATTATTACGATATCTTAGAATCGTTTGATTTAAAGCGTAATAAGCACGAAGACTTATATAGAATTTTTGATTTAATTAAATAGTTTGAAAGGAATTATTTATGGAAAATATTAACTTATTCAAGAAAACTAAAATCGTTTGTACTATTGGACCTGCTAGTGACAACATGCCTGTTTTAAAGAAATTAATTGAAAACGGTATGAACGTAATGAGAATGAACTTCTCGCATGGTGATTATGCAGAACAACACGCAAAACTTGTATTAGCTAGAGAATTAGAAAAAGAAGATATCTACATTCCTACAATGCTTGATACAAAAGGACCAGAAATTCGTTGTAATGATATGGAAAACGGCAAAATTTCCATTAAAAAAGGTCAAATTACAAGAATTTCAATGAAAAAAGTTTTAGGAACTCCTGAAAAAATCAGTGTTACTTTTGATAAACTTTTCGATGATGTTAGTGTTGGAAATCATATTAAGATTGATGATGGAAAATTAGATTATGAAGTTATCGATAAGGATGAAAAAAATAGAGAAATCGTTTGTAAAGCATTAAACGATCACGATATTAGTTCTAAAAAAGGTGTCAACTGTATGGGTGCTAAACTCAATTCACTTGACTTCATTTCTGAAAAAGATAGACAAGACCTTATTTGGGGTTGTGAAAATGGTGTTGATTTTATTAGCGCTTCATTTGTTAGATGCGCAAAAGATGTCCAAGATATTAGAGATATTTTAATTGCTCATGGTCATCCAGAAATCAAAATTATTTCAAAAATTGAAAACTATGAAGCTATGAATTGTTTAAAAGAAATTGTCGATGCAAGTGATGGAATCATGGTTGCTAGAGGTGACTTAGGACTTGAAATTCCTGAAGAAAGAGTCCCAATCGTTCAAAGACAACTTATCAATATGTGTAGAGCTGAAGGTAAACCAGTTATCACTGCTACTCAAATGCTTGATTCAATGATGAATTCACCAATTCCAACTAGAGCTGAAGTCGGTGATGTCGCTACTGCAATTACAGAATCAACTGATTGTGTTATGCTAAGTGGTGAATCAGCAAATGGTAAATATCCAGTTGAAAGTGTTCAAATGCAAGCAAAAATTGCTCACGCAATGGAAGAAACACTCGATTATGAAACGCTTGCAAAAGAAGCTTACGATACTTCAAATAAAGATAACAATGATGCTATCGCTAACGCTATTGCAAATACAGCTCAATTAATTGGAGCAAAATTAATTGTTTCATTCACTGATACAGGTAGAAGTTCAAGAAGAATTTCAAAAGCTAGACCATGCTGCCCAATTCTCTCAATTTCTAATAAACTCACTACTGTTAGACAAAACGCAGTTTACTGGGGTGTCAACAGTGTCTTATTAAAGAGTAAGAGAATGCCAGAATTTATCGAAGATATGGAAGCAGTTTCAATTGTTCACGCAAAGAACTTTGGTTGCAAGCCTGGCGATACAATTCTTATTAGTGGTGGTACTCCAACTGGTGCTGGTCGTACAAACTTCATGAGAATTATTACAATTCCTGAAAATAAAGATTTTTAAAATTATTTACAAAATAAAATTTTAGTCTTATTATAAATACGCTTTGATAAAGACACGTTAATGAAACCTTTCTTTATATAGAGAATGAAGCGTTTGGTGAAAGCTTCTTACTGAAAATTCATTAATACTACTTTGGAGCAAACGTTATTAACTTACGATAAAGTTAAAACATTAAGGTGATAAAGATGTAATATCTTTATAACTAAGGTGGTACCGCGTAAATTACGTCCTTAGAAATTATTTCTAAGGACTTTTTTAATAAAAGGAGAATAAGTTTATGATATTAAAACTTAAAGATGGAAAAGAAATAAACGTTGAAGAAGGCAAAAATGGTCACGATGTCGCTCTTTCTATTGCTGAAAGTTTAGCAAAAGCTTCAATCGCATATAAACTTAATGGCAATTTATTTGATTTATATTCACCAATCAAAGAAAGTGGTGATTTTGAATTAATCACTTCTAAAAGTGGCGAAGAAGCTAATCACATTTTAAATCACTCATGTGCTCATTTAATGGCTGAAGCTATTTCTTTATTATTTAAAGATGTTAAATTTGGTGTCGGACCTGCTATTGAAAATGGCTTCTACTATGATGTCGATTTTAACGGCTATGTATTAAAAGAAGAAGATTTAAGAAAAATCGAAGCTAAGATGAAAGAATTATCAAAGAAAAACGAATATATCGTTAGAAAAGATATTTCTAAAGCTGAAGCTATCGAATTATTTAAAAATGATGAATACAAAGAAGAATTAATTTCTGAATTAGAAGATGGAAATATTTCTTGCTATAAACAAGGAAGTTATGTTGATTTATGCTTAGGACCTCATGTCCCTTCAACTGGTTTCATTAAATTCTTCCACCTCGATACAATTGCTGGTGCATATTGGAGAGGAGATTCAAAAAATAAACAACTTACAAGAATTTATGGTGTTGCTGCATTCACTAAAGAAGAACTTGATCATATCGAATTTATTAAAGAAGAAGCTAAAAAGAGAGATCATAGAAAAATTGGTAAAGAACTTGGCTTATTCATGATTAGTGATTATGGTCCAGGATTCCCATTCTATCTTCCAAACGGTTTAATGCTTAGAAGACAAATTGAAAACTGGTGGTATAAAGTTCACGATGAATATGGATATAAATTAATTAAAACTCCTATTATCTTAAGTAAAGAACTTTGGTTAACAAGTGGACACTGGGATCACTATAAAGAAAACATGTACACAACAAAAATTGATGATAAAGATTATGCAATCAAGCCAATGAACTGCCCTGGTGCTATTCTTGTTTACAATTCAGAACTTCATTCATATAAAGATTTACCTTTAAGACTTGGTGAATTAGGCTTAGTTCATAGACATGAAGCAAGTGGCGCATTAAACGGATTATTCAGAGTTAGATGTTTCACTCAAGATGATGCTCACGTATTCTGTAGACGTGATCAATTAAAAGATGAAATCGAAACACTTCTTCAATTATATGATAAGACTTACTCATTATTCGGACTTGAATATTCAATCGTTTTATCAACAAAGCCTGATAAAGATTATATTGGTGATGATGAAATTTGGAAAGAAAGTGAAGAAATCTTAGCTAATGCTTGTAGAGCAAGCGGAAAAGACTTCAAGATTAATCCTGGTGATGGTGCTTTCTATGGACCAAAATTAGACTTCAAACTTAAAGATTGTATGGGTAGAATTTGGCAATGTGGTACAATCCAACTTGATATGAACCTTCCTGAGAGATTCAATTGCACATTCATTAATAGCAAAGGTGAAAAAGAAAGACCAATCATGTTGCATAGAGCTGTCCTTGGATCATTCGAAAGATTTATAGGTATTATTACTGAAAACTTTGCAGGAGCTTTCCCAACATGGTGTGCACCACTTCAAATTAAACTCCTTCCAGTAAATAATGAACATCACTTAGAATATGCCCAAAAATTATTAAAAGAATTTACTGCTAAAGGATTTAGAGCTGAAATCGATGACTCAAACGAAAAACTTGGTTATAAATTAAGAAATACTCAAATCAAGAAAATCCCTTATACAGTCGTTATCGGTGATAAAGAAGTTGAAAACGGAACAGTCACATATAGAAAATTTGCTACAACAGAACAAATTACTGTACCAGTTGAAGACTTTGTTAAGATGATCAATAACGAAATTGAAACAAAAGCACTTCTTGTTGATCCTTCAAAATTAAAACTTTAATGAAAATATCCCTGCAAAACAGGGATATTTATTTATCTATATGAAAACAAATGTAATGAGAATATTAGATTCAAAAAATATAAAGTACGAATTTTTTGAATATGAGCAAAATCCAAAATTAAGTGGAAATGATATTGCTAAGATGCTTAATGAAAATCCAGAAGCAACTTTTAAAACACTTATCACTCAAGCAAAATCAAAAGAATATTATGCTTTTTTAGTTCCTGTAAACGCTGAATTAGATCTTAAAAAAGCAGCTGCTTTGGTTGGGGAAAAGAATCTAGAAATGATTCCTCAAAAAGATTTATTAAAAGTTACTGGCTACGTTCATGGAGGCTGTTCACCTATCGGATTAAAAAAGGATTATCAAGTTTCTATTGATGAAAATTGTCTAAACTTTGATTACATAATATTTAGTGGTGGACACTTAGGCACGCAAGTAAAATTAAAAACGAATGATTTTATAGATTTTGTTAAACCTAAAATTGGAAACATAAAAAAATAAAAAAATTATAAGTGTAAAAAAACACTGGCTCATAAGACGAAACCAGTGTTTTTATTTTACTAAATTTATTTATATTCCTGGGAATACAGCACCAATTGCGTTAAGGTTAATTTCAATTATTGCTTTAGTAAATGTTTGGAAACCATCCAGTGATAAACGAGCATCATCAATTACCCATTTTGCTACATCTGTTGACATAGTTGAGACGCCATATAATCCCCAACAATAGAGATCAACAAATATAAATCCTAAGCAAAGTCCAAATACCAATCCTAATAATTTATCTAAAAATTTGCCAAATGAACCACTACTAAGAATATTGCTTAGTTGACTCATAATAATTCTTGCAATTAAATAAACAGCAAGAAATGTAACTGCATAAGATCCGATAAGAATTAGTAATGAACACCAATCGTTTTGGGCTGCAAAGTCTCTAATAGATTCAACGTTATCAATTAAGAGCTTAGAAATTGTGTTTCCTAAGTAGAAGGCTGCAAGTCCACCTAGACCAGCGCACACAATCTTTCTAGATGACTTTATAAAACCACCAACAAGACCACTAAGTGCAAATAATCCAAGAATACAAAGAATTACAATATCGTTAATCGCCATGTTTAATTAAATTATTTTGCTTTTCCTTGATTTGCAACAGCATTCATAGCAGCAGCTATTTTAGCTTGGTCGCCTAAGTATCTCTTTCCGATAACATTAAAGTGTTCATCAAAATCATATACTAGTGGTACGCCTGTTGGGATGTTAACTCCAACGATTTCATCATCACCAATTCCTTCAAGATATTTAACTAAAGCTCTAAGTGAATTACCATGAGCAGCAATGATTACTCTCTTGCCACTAACGATTGCTGGTTTAATTTCACATTCCCAATAAGGAAGAACTCTAGCAACTGTATCTTTTAAGCATTCTGTTAATGGTAAATCATCAACGCTTACATCTCTATATGTTTCTTGATTTGCTGGATTTCTATCATCGCTTTCTTCAAGTGCAGGTGGTTGGACATCATAACTTCTTCTCCAGATTTTTACTTGTGCTTCACCAAATTTTTCAGCTGTTTCGCTCTTATTTAATCCTTGTAAAGCACCATAATGTCTTTCGTTAAGTCTCCAAGTTTTATGAACAGGGATAAATTCTTCTCCCATTTCTCCTAAAACAAAATTTAATGTATGAATTGCTCTCTTTAAATATGAAGTATAAGCAACATCAAAGTGGAAGCCTTCTTCTTTTAATAATTTTCCGCCAAGTTTAGCTTCTTCAACACCTTTTTCGCTTAATTCAACATCAGTCCATCCTGTGAAAAGATTTAATTTATTCCATTCACTTTCGCCATGTCTAATGAGTACTAATTGATATTTTTTTGACATATTAATCTCCTTTTTTTAAACATCAATATTTTAATATTTTTTAAGAATAATTGAAATACTTATAAATGGAAAATATAGCAATAGAAATCAGACTTCCCTTTTCATTTTATATATAAATATATAAACACATTGAATCTTAAATTTTTAAATACTAAAATAGCACATATGATTAAACAGTTTTCTAGATTTTTAAAGCCTTATAAGTTTGAGTTTATTGGGGCAATTATTTTAATTATTATTGAATGTGGTTTAGAAGTTACTCTTCCTTTTTTAATGAATGTTTTAGTCAAAAACGGAATCACAGAAAATGCCGACTTAACTTATTCAATGAACTTGCCTTATATCCTTACAATTGGAGGAATAATGATTGCTATTGCACTTTTAGCATTTATTATTGGCATATTCGGAGCAAAATTAAGTGCGAAATCTTGTAGGGGATTTGGATACGAAATAAGAAAAGAAGAATATCAAAAGATTCAAAAATATTCATTTAAAAATCTTGATAGTTTTAGAGCATCAAGTTTAATTACAAGATTAACAAATGATGTTCAAATTTTAAGTGATACACTTTGTATTTCACTTCGTCCAGCATTAAGATCACCAATAATGATGATTTTTTCATTAACGTTCGCTTTAATTATTTCGCCTAAATTATCAATTGTATTTTTTGTTGCTTTAGTATTTTTAGCCTCAATGATATTTACGATTGTCCATATTGTTAAGCCTCATTTTTTAGCAATCCAAAAATTAGTCGATAATATAAATAGAATTACTCAAGAAAGCATTATGGCAATTAAAACTATCAAAGCTTATTACAAAAAAGATTTTGAAATTGCTAAATTTGAAGAAGCAAATGCTAAATTAAAGGGCGAGGCAAGAAAAACAATTTCAATAAATGCTCTTGCAATGCCAGCTGGTCAAATAGCTAACTATGCAACTATTATTTTTGTTCTTCTTTTTGGTGGAATTATGTATATGAGTTATGATCATGCAATTATGCTAGAAGATATTCAAACTTTTTTAACTTATGTTATGCAACTTTTAGCTACCATCATGATGCTTTCGAATGTATTTATGGCAATTAATAGATCAACAGCTTCACTTTATAGAGTTAATGAGGTACTCTCTGCAACTAATGAAATTAAAGATTTAGAAGATTCAAAACTCACAATAAGGAAAGGAGACGTTGCTTTTAAAGATGTCTTCTTTAAATTTAACGCTGATGCTAAAGAATATGTTTTAAAAGATTTAAATTTCTCTATTAATGCAGGCGAATTCGTTGGAATTATTGGCCAAACCGGAAGTTCAAAATCTTCTCTTGTCTCATTAATTGATAGATTTTATGATGTCACTAAGGGTGAAATTCTAATTGATAAACATTCGATTAAAGATTATTCCTTAGAGCATTTAAGAGAAAGCATTTCAATTTCATTTCAATCACCACTTCTTTTTAAAGGGACAGTTTTAGAAAATCTAAAACGGGGCAATAAAAATGCAACAATGGATGAGATTATAAAGGCATGTAAAATTGCTGAATGTTACGATTTTATTGTAAATAACTTGGCTAATGGATTTGACACGATGATTTCTCAAGGTGGTACTAGTGTTAGCGGTGGTCAAAGGCAAAGACTTTGCATTGCTAGAGCAATTCTGAAAAATCCAAAAATTCTAATTTTAGATGACTCATTCAGTGCATTAGATAAAATCACTGAAGCTAAAGTCAAAGATAATTTAAGAAATGAATTACCTAGCATGACAAAAATTGTTATCTCACAAAAAATCAGTTCGATTAAAGATGCTGATAAAATCATTGTTCTAGATAATGGAAATATCACTCACATTGGAACACATGAAGAGCTCCTTAATACTGACGACATATATAAAGATATAAATACTCTTCAAGAAATTGGAGGTGATGACGATGAATAAGAAAAATAAATCTACAAGTATTTTTAAAACTTTATCAAGATTGCTTAAGTATTTTGGCAAAAAGAAATACATATTATTTATTGTCATGTGTTTAGTCATCTACACTTCTTTTGCTGGAATTTATGGAACATATCAATTAGGAATCATTATCGATGGTGCAATAAAAAGTGAGGATTATCCAGCTCTTGTTAGAAGCGTTTCAATTCTTGGTGTGATTTATCTTTTTGGTGCTTTATGTGACTTATCATATACCCAAATTATGACAAGACTTTCACAAGATGTTTTATATAATTTAAGAAAAGATTTATGTAAACACACTCAAGATTTACCACTTTCATACTTCGACAAGCACAATCATGGTGAAATAATGTCTTATTTTACTAATGATGTTGATACTTTAATAAATGCTTTAAATGATAGTTTTGCAAACATTATATTTTCTGTTTGTAACATTATTGGAACCATTACGATATTATTTTGCATTAATGTGTATTTAGCTTTAATCATTATTTGTTTTATGTTCTTAATAAGCTTCTTCATTTATCGGAACACTAAAAAATGTCGTAAATATTTCGTAAAGCAACAAGCAGAAATTGCTAATATTAATGCTAAAGTTGAAGAAGATATTAATGGTGTTAGAGTAATAAAAGCTTTCAACCATGAAAATGAAAGCTTTGAAGCTTTTGATAAAGTAAATAAAGACTGGCTCGAAGCCTCAACAAAGAGTTTCTTTCATACTCAGCTTAATGTTCCTGTTATTGTTACTTTATCTTATATTGAATTTGCTGTTGCTTGTACAGTTGGTGCAATTTTCCTTGTAAACGGATGGATTGGTGGAATTGGAACGCTTACAACTTACATCGTTTCAGTTAGACAATCAGTTAACCCATTTAACTTCTTCACTCAACACTTAAATAACATCTTAACAGCACTTGCTGGCTCAGAAAGAATATTTAATTTCTTAGATGAAAAAGAAGAAAGTGATGAAGGAAAAGTAAAATTAATCAAACTTGAAGATTCAAATTCAACTGATTTCAAAGATCGTTATGCTTGGCTTGTACCTGAAAAAGATGATAAATATAAGCAAATTCCTTTATCGGGATCTATTGTATTTGAAAATGTTACATTTGGTTATAACAAAGAAAAAACCATTCTTAATGATATTTCATTTTATGCTAAACCTGGTCAAAAAATTGCTTTTGTTGGTTCAACTGGCGCAGGTAAGACAACGATAATTTCTTTAATAAATAGATTTTACAATATTAGCAGTGGAAATATTTATTATGATGGAATCAATATTAAAGATATTTCCCTTGAATCATTAAGACACTCAATGTCAACAGTCACTCAAGATACGCATTTATTCACGGGAACAATAAAAGAAAACATTCGTTATTCAAGAATGCATTCAACCGATGAAGAAGTTTATAATGCAGCAAAAATAGCTAACGCTGATTCATTTATAAAAATGCTTCCTCAAGGCTATGATACGATGCTTTATGATAATGGACACAATCTAAGTGAAGGACAAAGACAGCTCATTGCTTTAGCTCGTGCAGCATTAAGTCAGCCTCCACTTCTTATTCTTGATGAAGCAACAAGTAATATTGATACTAGAAGTGAAAAACTTGTTCAAAAATCAATGGATAATTTAATGCATAATAAAACAGTTCTTGTAATTGCGCATAGATTATCAACTGTAAAAAATAGTGAAGCTATTCTCTATCTTGAAAACGGCAAGATTATTGAAAGAGGAACAAACGAAGAGCTTCTTAAATTAAAAGGAAAATATTATTCCTTATATAAAGGAAAAACTGAATTATTCTAAGTAAATATCCACCAGCCTAGCTGGTGGCTTTTCATTTTCGGGCACTTAAGCCC
>OJML01000333.1_pt1 | contig 28876 bp, 23 predicted proteins | sample 1597221 | NCBI WGS metagenome assembly OJML01 (sample SAMEA2452123, study PRJEB22498) | human gut metagenome | biome: human feces; feature: human gut; material: feces | place: Australia | collected 2012 | reverse complement strand
CCGCAAAAGCTTCTAAATAAAAGAGTTTTCATCCTCCATGTGCAAATAAGGATTTAAAGAAATTAATGATTATGATTTTGTAATTTTACAAGAACAATCAGTCGGACCATTAACGCAATACAATAAATTTTTAGAAGGCGCGAAAACTTTATCTGATTTAGTAAAAAATACTCAAACAAGCGCAAAAGTTAGATTATATGAAACTTGGGGTTACGAAGAATACGCAACATCAAACAAAAAAACAATAAAAGAAATGGAAGGGGAATTAAAAGAAAAATATAATTCTTGTGCTAAACAAATAAATGCAAAAGTTCATTATGTAGGTAGTGCATTTACTAAAGTGTATGAAGAAAATAAAGATATAAATTTATATCATTCAGATAATAAACATCCGTCTCTTGAAGGTGCTTATTTATCAGCTTTGGTTCATGTTGGAAGTATGTTTGAAGTGGATGTTAGAGCAACAACATATAAACCAACAGGAATTGATGAAACAACAGCTATAATTTTAAGAAATGCTGCTTATCAAACTGTTTTTAATAATTAAGAAAGGAATATAAAAATGAAAAAAAGAACGCCTATAATTGTGGCAACATTATTAGGGTCATTGCTTCTTGCAGGATGTAATGCAAAACCTGATGAACCTAATAAACCAGGCACTCCAGATCAAGGAGAAATTGTAAAATCGTATCTTGTTAGTTTTTATGTTGATGGAAATCTTTATAAAACAGCAAAGGTTAACGAGAATGAAGTAGTTGGAGAAATCATCGTAAATCCTAAAAAAACGAATTATGAGTTTAAAGGTTGGAAAACTGAAAGTGGCGATGCTTTTGATTTATTAACAACAAAAGTTACTTGCAATACAAGAGTTGATGCAATTTTTGAATTAATTAAAGCTGATACAGGAAAAGACGATGAAAATAAAAACTTAAACGTATTAGATGTAAAAGATCCTACTAAAACTTATTCACTTGTAATTGGATGGTATGGAAAATCGGTAACGAGTGGTTGTACTGAAGAAAATATGAAACATTTTTATAGTAATGCCATAAGTTTCTTAAAGGCCAAGAAAATTAGTGAAGATAAAATTGCTCAAATCAGTTTTAGAAAATATGGAGATAGTGAAACCGCAGTTGCTCCTCTAGGTGAACTTATTAATAAAGATGCTGATGTTGATATCTTGCTAGGTGTTGGAAAAAATATTACATCAACTGGTAAAGTTGAAACTAAAGAAAGATGTGATACAGCTAAAATTGGTGAAAAAACAAGATCGATTGCTAGATTAACTGACAATGAAATTGCTATATCTTTATATAATCATTTAAAAACTGAAAAAGGCTTAAAAATGTTATTAGATGATTACACATTTAAAGCAGAAGACATTGAAGCGGAAAAACCAATTGAACCAGACGAGCCTGTTACTCCAGACACACCTAAAGATGATATTGATGAAACAAAATTAAATGTTTTAGATGTAAAAGATGAATCAAAAACATATTCTCTTGTATTTGGCTGGTATGGAAAATCCTCGACTAGCGGATGCACAGAGGAAAATATGAAACATTTTTATGCTAATTCAATTAGATATTTAAAAGGTGCTGGCATAAACGAAGATAAAATTAATCAAATAAGTTTTAGAAAATATGGTGATGACTCTACTAAAGTTGGCCCACTTGGTGAACTTGTAAATAAAGATGGTGATGTCGATATTATGCTTGGATGTGGTGCAAATATTACAACAATTGGAAAAATCGAAACAACAGATTTAATAAGTGGTGTAAAAATTGGTGAAGTTACTGGAAGAGTTCTTGCAAAACTTTCAACTAATGAAATCGCAACAACATTATTTGATTATTTAAAAACAGAAGATGGCATTAAATTATTAGATGCATCATATACGTATAAAAAATAAGTAAAAACGAGGTAATAATATGAAGAAAAAAATTGTATTTCTTCCGATATTCTTAATTGCATTATCTAGTTGTTCGTTAATTAAAGGAATGGAACACCAATTGAGTGTTACATTCGTATATAACGATGAAATAATTGCTAGTAAAAATGTTAATGAATTTACAAATGCAACGACACCAAAATTAAAAGATGAGATGGTGCCAATAAACCATGAATTCTATGGTTGGACATGGTTAGATCCTGATACTGTAAAAATTAGTGACGAAGATTTCGAAACTAAGTACATCGCTTATGATGAAGTTGTGCATTATCACGATGTTAAAAACCATGCAAACAATTCAAACGTTACATTATATCCTTTATTTATAAATATAGATGATATACCTATTCCAAACTACTATATTGCAATTGGTTGGTATGCTAAGTCATCTACATCAGGATTAACTAACGAAATCATTAATAATTGGACAAATGATTTAAAAACATTCTTAAAAAACCAAGGTGCTACTGACGAAGATTTAAGTAATGTTGTTATTAAAGGCTATGAAGGAGACGTCGCTACTGCTGGAAGCTTAATTACAAAAGATAGATTTGTTGATGTTCTTTTAGGCTTTGGAAACAATATAGATTCGCTTGGCGGAGTGAATTGTTTAGAGAAAGACTCCGGAATCGTAATGGGTGGTAAAAATAGAGTTATTGCTAGATTATCAGAAAAAGAGACTGGTAAAAAAGTTTATGACTGGCTAAAAACAGACGATGGCAATAAGTCTTTAAGAGGTTAAAAATATGAGAACTAAATTAAAACTTTTAAAAGCTTCTACAGTCCTTGGATATGTATTTGTCGGATTGTATTTAACAATTACTGCTTTATTATTTTCGGTTAGTAATAATTTATATTGGTTAACATTAGTTTTAGGATTAATTGCTTTATATAACTCTCTTTATACTTCTTATTTATATCCTTTAATAAAAGAAGGAAAGGAAGATATAAAAGTAAAAAATTCTTAATAAATTTAATTATTTCTTTTATTAATTTACCTTCGTTTGTTCTTAATATAATTGCTTATTTTTGGAACAAAGAAGATAAATATATTGAAATTCCAAATGAAAATTATAAAGAAGTTGAAACGATTAAAGCACCTAAGAAATGGTATAAAAAAGCAAACTTTAAATTAACAGTAATTGGATTCGTGTGTGTTTTAGCAAGTTCATTTGTTGCTCAAATTGGCGAAACAAATGGTTACTCTGTTGAAGTAAGTGACTTTACTTTAACTAAAAAAATGACAGAAGAATTTAATGCTGGAGAAGAAAATAAATTAAATGGCAAAAATTTTGTAATTACTAGTGAAAATTCAAGTTACACTGTTACAGAATATAAACCAAAAATTGCAAGTGAAACAAATCCATTACCAGTTATTTTTGTAATGCCAGGTTTTACTAGAACAAAAGCTACGATGAGCCAATACGCTATCGAATTTTCAAAACGTAATGCAGTCGTATTTACAATTGATCCTGGTTGTCAAGGTGGAACAACTGCTGCTGGGTATGATGAAAATGGTGAAATGATTGGCTCAACTGTTGGATGTAACGGCTTAGACTATCTTGTTCAATATGTTTATAACAATGTAGAAAAATATACTTATATTGATAGAAATAATTTTGGAGCTGTTGGACATTCTGCTGGTGGTGGAAACGTTTGTAATCTCGCTCAAAATTTTGCTGGCTCAAGTTATGAAGAATCAATTATTAAGTCAGTTTATATCTCTGGATATATTAAAGTAAGTGCTGCAAATAGATTTAAAAAAATAAGATGTAATGCAGCAATGAGCTATGCATATTACGATGAAGGTGCCTTTAGATATCAAGGACCAACAAGCGCATTTGAAATTATTGCAAATAGATTTATTAACGAAGTAAACGGAAATACGCTTGATAATGGCGATTGTATAATTGACTATGAATATGGAAACATGAAAGATGGAACTTTTAGAGTTGTTCATAAAGAAGAAATCAATCACTGCTTTGAAATGTATGATGCTAAGTCAATCGCTAACACATTAAACTTCTTTAGAAGAACATTAAATTTAAATACCGAAATTGATGATTTTAGTCATACATGGTTTGTTAAAGAAGGATTTAATGGTGTAGCTTTAATTTCAATTTTTATCTTCATCTTCTCACTTATGGCTTTACTAGTTGATGTGCTCCCATTCTTTAGAACTTTTAGAGAAAAAGCAAATCAAATAAAAACATACGAAGATGAACTTAAAGATGTTTATAGTGATTCCTGTTTAGCAAAGAGAACTGATAAAGTTATCGTTAAAAAACATAAATCATATTTCTCAAAAATTAGTTTTTGGACAATTGTTGTCTTAACTGCGATTATTGCTTGCTTAGACTTTATTCCTTTAGCAAGAGTGTCAATGGATTTCTTCCCAGATGCTGCTAGTAACACTTATACATTTTATTTTCCTGCTAGAATGATGAACTCTGTCATGCTTTGGGCAGTTGTTAATGGTGCTATAGGCCTCGTACTAGTTTATGGAGTAAAACTTGGAGAAAATATTTACTATAAAGTAACGAAACAAGAAGACAAAGTAGAATGGTTTAGATTTAAAGAACTCAGAATTAAACCATTAGAATTATTAAAATCTTTTGGATTTGCGCTCTTCTTATTCTTATTATTCTATGCAATTGATCATTTAATGTATGTAATATTCCATCAAGATTTTAGATTTATGTTAATTAGTGCATCTCCTTTAAATGCTCGTTATATCGTCACATGGTTAATATATAGTTCCATTCTTCGTATTTTATATTTCTAATTCAATCAGAGTTAATTTATCAATGGCTGATGAAGGGTGGAGTGAATGGAAAGTTATGTTATTAAGTGGATTTGCAAATTCTATTGGTCTCGTCTTTATATTAGTAATTAACTATTATGTTTATTTTAAGACTGGAACAGTATTCTATGGGTATTATTCACCAACCGATACAAGCGAAATGTGGCTTTATGTAAATATGGTATTTGGATTAATACCAATGATGTTCTTATTACCAATTTTAAATAGATTTTGTTTTAAGAAGACTGGAAACGTTTATTTTGGAGCAATGCTTAATTGCATGATCTTCATTATGATGTCTTTAAGCGCTTCAGTTTCTTATATCCCATTATAAAAAGAAGGAAGGTATTAATATGAAAAAAATTATGGAAGAATCTTTAAAAAAACACTATGAATGGAAAGGAAAAATCGAAACAGTAGCTCGTGTTCCTGTTAATTCAAAAGAAGAGTTAATGCTAGCTTATACTCCTGGCGTTGCACAAGCTTGTATGGAGATTCATAAAGATGTCTCGAAATCTTTTGAACTAACTAGAAGATGGAATACTGTGCCTGTAATTACAGATGGAACGGCTGTATTGGGTCTAGGAGATATTGGCCCAGAAGCTGGAATGCCAGTAATGGAAGGGAAATGTGCTTTATTTAAAACTTTTGGTGATGTTGATGCATTTCCGATTTGTATTAAAAGTAAAGATACAGAAGAAATTATAAATACAATTAAATTAATTTCTGGTAGTTTTGGAGGAATTAATTTAGAAGATATTAGTGCACCTCGTTGCTTTGAAATAGAAAGAAGACTTCAAGAAGAATTAGGTATTCCTGTTTTTCACGATGATCAACACGGAACGGCAATTGTAAGTTTAGCTGGATTAATTAACGCTTTAAAACTTGTAAATAAAAAGGTTGAGGATATTAAAGTTGTTATTAATGGCGCAGGTGCAGCAGGGGTTGCGATTGCGAAGTTATTCTTAGCCTATGGAGTAAAAGATGTTATTGTTTGCGATTCAAAAGGAATAATTTGTGAGGGTGATTCAAGATTAAACGACTCAAAAATTGAACTTTCAAAAATAACAAATAAAAAACATTTAATCGGTCATTTAGCTGATGCTATGAAAGGTGCTGATGTTTTTGTTGGCGTATCTGTTGCAAACTGTGTTACAAAAGAGATGGTTTGTTCAATGGCTGAAAAACCAATTTTATTCACCTGCGCTAACCCTATTCCAGAAATTCATCCTAGTGATGCTAAAGAAGCTGGAGCGTTTGTTGTTGGAACTGGTTCAAGTGAATTCCCTAATCAAATAAATAATGTTTTAGTTTTCCCTGGCTTATTTAGAGGCGCAATTGATGCAAAAGCAACAAAAGTAAATCAAGAAATGATGATAGCTGCTTCACTTGCTATTGCAAATAGTGTAAAGAATGAAGATTTAAAAGTTGATTATATCTTGCCATTTGCTTTTGATAGAAACGCTCATAAAGCGGTTGCTGAAGCTGTAAAAGAAGCTGCAATTAAAACAAATGTAACTCGTAAATAAATTTAGTTTAAAAAATAATTGATTAAGACAAAATAATTAAAAATGATTAGATATGAAAAGTACCCTAAATCCTAAATACTAGGAACAGGGTACTTTTTAATTTATAATAAAAGCAAGAAAATATTTGCAAATCTTCAATATTTTTAAAATATTTAGGCTATAAAATGCTTTTTAACATTTCAATAACTTCGATATCAGCTGGCAGAAAATTATATTTGTCTAATTCATCTTTATGAACCCATGAAGCGTTTTCGTGTTCTAATAAAACAAGTTTTTCGTCGATTAATGAAGCTAAAAATACATCCATATTTAAATGAAAAGTAGGATAATCATATTCAACTTTTCCAACATATTTTTCTACTTTGATAGAAGCATCTAATTCTTCTTTAATTTCTCTTTTTATGGCGTCTTCTTTAGATTCATTTGATTCAACTTTTCCACCAGGAAATTCCCGATAATCTTTAAATTCGCCATAACCTCTTTGAGTAATAAAAATTAAGTCACCCTTTTTAATTACAGCAGCTACAACATTAATATTTTTCATTTTATTCACCATCCTTTATTGAAGAAACAAGATAATTATAAATGTCATCTCGACATGGTTTATCTAGTTTAAAAATAACATCAACATAATTATGCTTTTGATTGTTTCCTTTTTCATCTTTTGTTTCTTTAACAACTTCTTTTAGACTATCAGTAGGATAAATTTCGCCTAAAAAGAAGAACTTTTTACTTTCTTTATCATTGCTATCTTTTCTAATAAATAGTAAGAATCTTGTATTCATGTTTTTATTTAACATTGGAGCAAAATCTTTGGAAGTTAATTTTCGATTCTTTTTACTTTCCCAAGAGAATGTTTCTTTATTAATAAAACTATCAGCGTAGTTGATGCTTTGATCGATTTTTGGATTCTTTTCGTAATTTATGAAAATAGGATAAGTGTTTGTGACTTCATTATATTTATATCCACCTATTACAGCAGTTAAATCTTTAGAATAATTTAATAATCTACAAACATCTTTATAACTATATTTTTCGTAAAGTGATAATGAATAATCTTTATATTTATTTTTATAAAATTCATTAAATCTAAATTTATAAAACTCAATTAAATCTAAAATCCAACTTTTTAAAATAGGATTATTACTTATTAACTCTAAAATATCTTTTTTTAAATAATTAGCTTCATCTAAATAATTAAATTTACGATAAGTATCCCGTTTTCCTTTAAAAATAGAAGTAAGAGAAAGAAGCTCAAGCGAAGAAAAATTATAAAGCGAAGCAATTTCATTAATTGATTTACGATTCATCAATTCTTCAAAAAATATTAAATCATCTATCCTTGTTCCTTGGCCTAAATCTGAACTTAAGGAAATCAATAATTCTCTTTCTTTATCGTTAAAAATAGGTAAAGAATTTAGAACTTTAAAATTGTCATTTTTTAATTCAAGAAGCAATTCATAATATGAATCAAAGAAAGGATAAATACGCGTCATATCAAATGATTCTAAAAGATAGAATTCCTCGTATTTAGGTATTCTATTTAATTTAGAAATTAAATTTTTAACAAGCATCTTAACTGATTTATTTGTATCAAATTTAGCTTTTTGAATTGAAGCAAATATTCTTTCTTTAGCAATTTCATCAAATTCAATACTTGATGCGCCTGGTAGATATTGACTTGTAACAACAACTCTAGCATCAACCTTACTTCCGTTTTCACTAAAAGCACGAGGAATCATGTAATTATTTTCATAATTTCCAATAAAATCTAAAATTACAACATAATCTTTATTATTAGATTTTCTTAAACCTCTACCAAGTTGTTGAATAAAAATAATGGAAGAAATAGTAGGACGAAGCATGATGATTTGATTTATAGAAGGTATATCAACACCTTCATTAAAAATATCAACAGTAATTATGTAATCTAAATAATTATTTTTATCATCACTTTCTAATAAATTTATAGCATTTTGTCTTTCTTCATTAGAATTTTCGCCACTTAAAAATTTAACTTTAAAATTAAATTGATTTAATTTATTTTCTAATATTTTTCCATCTTCTTTAGTTGAAACGAAGATTAAACCTTTTAATTTTTTGCCAGAATGTCCGTATATTTTTGCTTTTTCAATAATATATTTGATTCTATCGTTTGAATACAATTTATTAAAATCTTTTCTAGAATAAGTTTCATCGTCAATACCTTTAATATCAGTGATTCCATAATAATGAAATGGACAAAGTAAATCATATTCAAGTGCGTCTTTTAATCGAATTTCATAAATAATATTGTGATTAAAAATTTCATAAATTTTACTTGCATCATCTGTTCTTTCTGGTGTTGCACTCATTCCGAGTAAGAAATTAGGATCAAAATAATTTATTAATTTTTGATATGTTTCGCTACCTGCTTTATGGACTTCATCGATGATAATGAAATCAAATTCCTTTTTATTAAATTTAGTTAAATTATAGTCTTTATAGATTGTTTCAATCGTTGCAAAAAGAATGTTAAATCCTTGACCTTCTTTATATAAAGAAACGAACGATTTTAATTCACTATTTAATTTATTATCACCTGTAAAAAGAGCGATCTTTTTAAGTGGCAAAACATTATGAAAAGTTGAAATTGCTTGAAGAAGAAGTTGTGAACGATGAGCAACAAAAAGTAGTTTTTTAGGTTTAATTTCTCTTACTCCAAAAGCTGAAGCATAAGTTTTTCCTGTACCTGTTGCAGAGATTAATAAGCCTCTTTTATCTCCATTTTCAATACTCTTTTTAAGATTATTTACAAACTGAACTTGCATAGTATTTGGCTTGAAAATTTCAAAAATAGGACTTTTTTGCAATGATTTCTCTTTAAAAGACTTAAATTCGTTATAAATCTTTTCATAAGTTTCAATGTAAGAATCAAGTGAAGTCGCTTCGCTAAATAACTTATCATAACGCTCTTTTATGTTTTTTATATATTCACCATTTTGAGTTGAAACTAATTTAGTGTTCCATTCTTCGTTCATAGTTAAGGCTTTATCAGTCATGTTACTAGAACCGATCACTAATTTATAAATATAACCTTTTTTAAAGACATAAGATTTAATATGAAAACCTGAAGAAGAATCCAAGCATTTATACATTTTAACTTCGATATTTGGGAAGTTATTTTTGATATCTAAAAGTGCATCTGGATCAGTAAAAGTTAAATAATCTGTTGTTAAAATTTTACCTTTTATTCCTCTATTTTTAAGTTCTTCAAATGTTTCTTTAAAGAGCTGAAGACCTGATTTAGTAATGAAAGCAACAGCGATAAAAAATTCGTCACATTCACTTAAATCTTTTAATAAAGTTGTGATTACTTTTGTTTTATTTTCTTTTGAATTATATAAAAATGCAGGTGAAAAGATAGGCTTAATATCTTTATCATTATTATCAATAAAAGCGTTATTTAAAGCCTTTTCAATTTCTAAGTATGAGTTTGTATCCAAAAGCATATTCACAGTATAAACTAATAGCTGGAAAATACCAGATCTCAGGTCGAGAAATTGTTTTTTTAAGATATTTATCGCTAAGTTTATGATAAAAAAATGAAAGTTTAAGTAATTTAAAAGTTATTTGAAAGCGCTTTCATTAGTATAAAGTCACAAAGTTTTAATTGATAAATTCTATGTCGACTAAACTTATCTATTAAAACAAAAGTAACATTTCAGGAGGAAATATTAATGAAACGTTTTAAGAAAATTAGTGTTGCGTTACTTGGCGTTGCTTTACTTGCAACTCCAACTTTTGTATCTTGTGGAAATAATGAAGAAGGAAATAAACCAGTACAAGTTGTTGTTAAAAGTATCGCAGTTACTAAGATGCCTACAAAGGTAGATTATGAAGTTGGTGATGTTTTTGATCCAACAGGTATGGAAGTCACTGCAACAATGTCAGATGGCACAAAACAAGTTGTAACTGATTATACATATTCAAAATTACCTTTAGATACATCAAATAAAACAGTAACTATATCTTATAAAGGAAAAAGGACAACTGTTGCTATTAAAGTTGTTTATGTTATAAAAGCTACAAGCATACAAGTAGATAAATTACCAACTAAAACAAAATATGTTGTTGGAGAAAAATTTGATCCAACAGGTATGAAAGTTGTAAAAATCATGAATGATAATAGAAAAGTCGTTCTTGATGCTAAAGAATACGAATATGATAATCATAACGCGTTAAAAGTAACTGATACTCAAATCAAAATTACTTTTGAAAAATTATTTACTTATGTTCCAATTACAGTTGAAGAAGTAAAAACTACTGGAATTGAAGTTACAAAACAACCTAATAAAGTTGCTTATCTTGTTGGAGAAACATTTGATCCAACTGGAATGGTAATTTCAGAAGTTAAAAATGATGGAACTAAAGTTGAACTTAGTAGCGATAAATATCAAATCAGTAAAGTAGACGCTTTAACTCTTGATGATAAAGAAATTGTTGTAACTTATGGAGATTTTAAAGTTAGTGTTAAGATCTCAGTTAGTGAAGTTGCTTTAACAGGACTTGAAATTGTTTCAAATCCAACAAAATTAGAATATTGGGAAGGCGAAACACTTGATTTAACAGGCTTATCAGTAAAAGCAAAATATTCAAATAATACTGAAAAAATTCTTGATAATTCTGAATTAACAATTAGTAAAACAGTATTAACAAAAGAAGATACAAGTTTTGATATTACATTTGGCGGAATTACAAAAACAATCACAATTAAAGTTAAAGAAAAAGTCACTTCAGTTAAAGTCGATTCTTTAAAAACAGTTAGAGTCGAAGGTGAATTCTTAGATACATCAAATGCATCTTTAAGACCAGATTTTATTGCTGCTGGAAGAACTTTTATTGAAAATGGCGATAACGCAAGTAATGGACAAAATATTTGTGGATATCAACCAGGATCTAGATTTAGTATTCCAGTTTTAAGTGATAAAGACTTTGACATTATCATTATGGCAAGAATGAGTGATACAAATCTTGGATATAAGATTAATGAAGGTGTCAAATTCACAATGGATAATGATGTATTAACTGCTGATGAACCTAATTTTGAATATAATGGCGGAAATGATTATTGGCACTGGAAAGAATTTAAAGTAGCTAAATTATCATTAAAAGCAGGTGAACATAATTTCCAACTTGAAGCAATTAATCAAAGACCAAATATCGATTATTTCGAATTCAAAGTTGTTAAATATGGTGAAAAAGAAGCTACAAAGAAAGTAACTGGAATTAAAGCAACTTCAATGCCTAATAAAGTTACTTATGAAGCAGGAGAAAAATTCGATAAGACTGGTTTAGTTGTTGAAGCAACTTATGATGATTATTCAACAGCTGTTATTGAAGATTATACAATTGATAAAGTTGGCGAATTAAGTGAATCTGATGACAAAGTCGTTGTAAGTTATGGCGAATTTAGTATTGAAATTAAAATCACTGTTGGAAAAGCTTATAACGTTAAACTCAATGCTTTAGGTGATAAGAAATTTGAAGCTGAAGACTTTGACTTAAGTAAACTTGTTCATAGAAGTGATATGCCAGATGGATATGTCATTGATAATAAAGAAGCAAGTGGTAATAAATCACTTGAAAGATACGCTCCAGGTTCAAAAGTTGATATTAGTATTTATGCAGCAGAAGAATTAACAACAACAATTACAATGGTCGCATCAAATTATGAAAGAGTTAATTTTGATGATGTAGTTAAAGTTAAACTTGATGAAACTTTAATTACAAGTGATAATCCTGTCCTTCAAACAAGCGCAGCAAGCCGATATTATAGCTGGAAAAATGCTAATTTCTATGATGTAAAAATGGGAAAAGGTGAACATACTTTAAGCCTTGAATTTGTTGGAATGCCAAACTTTGATTATGTAAATTTCTTTACTACAGCATTTGGAACTCAAAAGATTTAACATAAATTAGAAAGCATTGAAATAGTGAAAAAACCTGCAAAAACCGAATATATTGTAGGAGAAAAGTTTGATGCAACTGGTTTAGAACTTGCTGCAAAATACACAGATAGAAAAGTTGAAACAGTTACTGAAGGCTTTACATTTAATAAAACTGAAGCATTAACTTTAGAAGATAAAGAAGTAACAATTACTTATAAAGATAAAACATGTGTACTCCCAATTAAAGTTAAAGTAGGCTACGACTTTGAAGTTACTAAAGTTGGTACAACTAGAGTTGAAGCAGAAGATTTTGATTTATCAACATTAGTTAATACAGATGGTGCAAGTTATATTGAAAACTGTGGATCGCATGGAAGTGGCGAAAAGAGCGTAGGCCATATTGCTAGTGGTTATCTTGCTAGAACATTTAGTACAAATGAAGATTACACATTAGAAATTACAATGCATCTTGCTAAATATGAACCAAGTAAAGTTTCTCAATTCATTGATAAAGTTGAAGTTGATGGAAATACAGTTACTTTTGAGGATATTGACTTAGGAAGAACTGATGGAAATGACTTTTTCAACTTTAAAGAAGTTAAAGTAACTTGTGGAACAATTAAAGCAGGTGCTCATACATTTAAATTAACATTCAAAGCAGGATGTAATGTTGATTGCTTTGACTTCAAATTTACAAAATAAATAAGGAATTAAATCATTAAGGACACAAAAATTGTGTCCTTAATAAAAAAAGAAAGGAATAAATATGAAAAGAACTACGACGATTGTTAGTCTTTCCATAATGCTTATGGTTTCTAGTGCACTTGCTGTTGGAAATGCAGTGTTACTTGGAACAAATTATGGAGGAATTATTGATAACTTCTTCACAAAAACTGATTCAAATATTAATGGTGATAAAGTTGATGAAGCTTTAACAGCTGGAAAAGAACTTGCGCAAGAAATTTGTGAAAATGGTGATGTATTACTCAAAAACATTAATAATACATTACCTTTAGAACCTGTTGATAACGGATATAAAGTTAATATCTTTGGATGGGGTTCATCTGATAATGGCTTTATGTATCAAGGTGGAGGAAGTAGTGAAGGCGGATATGATAAAGATAAAGTTTCTTTATATAACGCATTTAGAGCTGTAGGATTTGAAATCAATGAAGATCTTGTTGCTAAATATAATTCATTAAGTTATAGAAGAGAGGGCGCTCCTGATCAAAACCAACATTCAACTTATTATAGAACTTATGAACCTGGAGAAAGCTTTTATACAGTTGATTTATTAAATAACGCAAAATCATTTAGCGATACTGCAGTTGTTGTTTTATCTCGTAGAGCAACTGAAGGTGATGATCTCCCTAAAGTTAGTTATAACGAATCAGGTGAAGCAGATACATCAAGAAATTATTTAGCTTTAACCAAAAAAGAAGAAATTCTTATGGATAAAGTTACAAATAATTTTGATAAAGTTATCGTTTTAATAAATTCTAGTGCACCAATGGAAATGGGATTTATTGAAAATCCAAAGATTAGTGCAGCAATGTATATTGGCTATCCTGGCTATTATGGAGCGATGGCAATTCCTGAAATTTTAGCAGGAAATGTAACTCCTAGCGGTCAATTAACAGACACATGTGCATATGATTTATCAAGTTCACCAACATATGTAAATAGCGGGCCAGACGCTACTATTGTTTATGGTGGAAAAGGTGGAAGATATAAAGATTATGCTGAAGGAATTTATTCAGGATATAAGTGGTATGAAACTGCCGATGCAGAAGGATATTTTAATAACGAAAAAAGAGAAATATATGGCGTTACAAAAACTGGATATGATGCTGTAGTTCAATTCCCTCTTGGATTTGGATTATCTTATACTTCATTTGATTGGACATTAAATGGAGTCGTAAATCAAAATGGTGAAACAGTTTCAGAAAGAACTGAATTAAAACTTGATGATACTTTAACTTTTAAAATTTGGGTTGAAAACACAGGAAGCTATAGTGGAAAAGAAGTTGTTGAACTTTATTATAATGCTCCTTATACAAAGGGTGGAATCGAAAAATCCTCACAAAACCTTATTGGATTTGAAAAAACAGCACTATTAGATCCAGGTTTAGGACAAGAAGTTAAGATTGATGTTAAAGTTAGTGACCTCGCTTCTTATGATGCTTATGATTCAAACAATAACGGATTTATGGGCTACGAAATCGAAGGAGGAAATTATACTTTCTCATTTAGAACTGACGCTCATCACGTTAAAGAAAGTAAAGACAATCCTTTAAATCTTGTTTATACAGTACCTGAAAGTGGTTATAAAGTTGAAAAAGATTCAACTACTGGACATAAAGTTGAAAATAGATTTACAACTTATAAAAATGAAACAAGTGGTGCTGAATCTACCTGCTTTGAACCACAAGCAAAATATGCTCTTTCAATTGATGGAAACGATGCTTCAAGCGAATACAACCAAGGAATTGCTTATTTAACTCGTGCAAATTTTGAAGGCACTTTCCCAAAAAGAACTGCTCAAAGAAGTATGAGCAATGCAATGTTTGAAAATGTTTTTAGAGTTCATAGTCCATTTAATAATGCAGAAGATGAAATGCCAAAAACAAATTCAAAAGATACAAGCTTAACTCTTGATGATCTACAAGGTTTAGCTTATGAAGATCCAAAATGGAATGATTTAATTTCTCAACTTTCAATTACTGAATTACAAACACTTTGTGCTAATGGTGGATTTGGAACAATTTCAATTCCAAGCATTAATAAAGGTAAATGCGTTGATAGTGATGGTGGAACTGGTTTTACAAGTGGAATTTCAACAGGTGATGCAGGACACGCAATTAAATATCCTGCAGCAAATATACTTGCTTCAACTTGGGATTGGAAAGAAGCTTATAAATGGGGACACGCTATTGGTGGAGAAGGTCAAGCTTTAAAAATTAATGGTTGGTATGCTCCAGGATGCAATGTTCATAGAAGCCCACTTGGTGGAAGAAACTTTGAATATTTCAGTGAAGATGCATTAATTTGCGGTAGATTCGTTGCTTATGCAGTTAAAGGATGTACTGAAAATGGTGTTTATGCTTATATAAAGCACTTTGCAGCTAACGACACAGATGAAGGTAGAAATGGACAATTCATTTGGATGACTGAACAATCATTAAGAGAAAACTGGGCAAAACCAGGAGAAATTGCTACAAAAGTTGGTAAAGCTAATGCAATGATGGTTAGTGTTGATAGAGTTGGTGCAACAAGAGCTACAGGAAGTTATGCATTACTTACATCTTTATTAAGAGACGAATGGGGATTTAGAGGATCAACAATTACTGATTATTATCAATCAGGTAACGTTAATGATCTTGATGAAGGAATTAGAGCTGGCAACGACCTTGCTTTATTACCTGGAGGAACTCCTAGTAACGTCTTTGAAGATGCTAATAATCCAAGTGCAACATCTGTAATTGCTCTTCAAAAATCTGCACATAATATTCTTTATACATATGTCGATACTTTATATAGAACAAAAACTTCAACTGGTATTGATATGAGTGAAGAAATCGGATCAAGAGTTGAAAATAACAGTGGAAAATGGTGGAGATATCTCCTTTATTCAATTGATGGAGTAGTTGGCGTTGGCTTCGTTACATGGGCAGCACTTGCAATTTACTTCACATGGTTTAAAAAAAGAAAGGTAAATTAATATGAAAAACTTAAAAGAAAATATTAAATACGGAATCTTTGAAGGTGTTGCATCATTATTTGCTCTTTTAGCCTTTGTCTTCACTTTCATTCCAGCATATTTTGAAAATGGTTTTTCCGATATGTCGATTGTAGAAATCATGATGGGTAATGATAGAATTGCAACTTCAGGATTAATAATATTTGGTTTTGTACTCTTGATTCTAGCTTTATTAATTAGTGTTACTCATTCAGTTTTATTCTTTTTAAATAAAACAAATGACAAAATCACAACAATTTTAGGAATTATTAGTGGAGTAATGCTCCTTGCTTCATCAATTATCTTAGCTTCTTCTATATTTATTTCAGGACTTGATAAATTAAATAGTGAACTTGGACTTGTTCAAGGAAGCTGGGGATTTAAAGCCGGTACATTCCTTGTTCCTGTTGCTGGATTAATAGCTTTAGGATTTACATTCCCATCAGCTCTTATTATTCCTCATAAAAAAGATTTAAAAGATCAAATAGCAGAAGCAAAATAAGCTTAAATAATCGCAAGAACCTTGGAATTTAATTTTGGGGTTCTTGCATTTTTTGGCTTTTAAAATGATATAATTTGTCATATTTTTAAAAGATTAAATTAAAGAAAAAGGTATCTAAATGATTAAGATTGCAGTTGTAGAAGATGACAAAAATGAACAACAAAAAATAAATAAATATTTTTTAGATTTAGGACAAGAAACAGGTAATAAATTTGCATTATCTTTCTTTAATAATGGACAAGAATTTTTATTCGATTTTTGTTATGGAATATATGATTTAATACTTATGGATATTGAACTTTCTAGTATTGATAATGGTATTGAAGTTAGCGAAAAATTAAGAAAAATTGATCCAGATGTTTATTTAATTTTTATGACAAATCTTGCTCAATATGCAATTGAAGGATATAAAGTCAGTGCTTTCGATTATATGGTAAAACCAATAAGTTATTTTGATTTTAAAAATCGAATTTTAAAAGTAACTGAGAAGATAGTTGGAAAAAGAAAAGAGAAAGTTTTGTTGCAAGTTGATGGAAATAAAGTAGTCGTTTTAATTCATGATATTTATTATATTGAAACGATTTCTCACACATTAATTTTCCATACTGCAATTGGTGATTTAAAAACTTATGGTGCGTTAAAAGATATCCAAAAAGAATTAAAAGATTTTTCTTTTTCGATGTGTAATTCCTGCTTTTTAGTTAATTTGGAATATGTTGAAAGTGTGAATGGATTTACTGTAAAAGTAAAAGGACATGATCTTCAAATTTCTCATCCTCGTAAAAAAGGATTTTTACAAGAATTAAGTTTGTTTTTAGGAAAATGATTGAAACGTGTTACCCAATTAATAGCTTATTTTTCTTTAGAATAATTTTCATGTTTGAGCTTCTTTTAGGTGAAGCTTTATTTTGCTATAAGCTTGAAAGAAAGGAAAAATTTTATATAAAAGCTCCTTTAGGAATTTTATCTTGCTTTGTCTTAGCTTTAATTTTTCCAATACCTACATCAAATTCTTTTTATTCAATGGGAATGTTTTTTATTTTCTTTCTTTATACGATAGGTATCGCACTTTTTCTTTTTAAAACTGACTGGAGAATGATATTATTTTGCCTTATTTGTGGCTATACCGTAGAGCACGTTTCTTATGAAATTTATAATACTTTATTTTCATTTTTTATGGCTGATGATTTAATTAATGGTGGGATTTATGACTATGATCAACTGAAATTATTTTCATCAATTCCTGATTTAATTTTATATCTTGTTTGTTATATCAATACTTATTGGATAATGTATTTTGCATTTGCAAGAAAGATAGTAAAAAGACAAACATTTAAAGCGAAAGATGGAGTAAAAGTTCTTTTTATTGGTATTATCTTTATTGTTATAGATATAGTTTTAAATAGCTTAACAAGTTATTATTCTTCAATTCATTATGAAAAGATTTATATTGGAATTATTTCATTGATTAATACTTTAGCTTGTATATTTGCAATGCTATTTATTTTTGAAATGTATTATAGAAGTAATTTAACTCGCGACTTAGCAATTATTGAAGAAATAAGAAAAGAAGAAAAGAAACAATACATGGTTAGTAAAGAAACAATTGATATGATAAATATTAAGTGTCACGATTTTAGACATCAAATTCGTGAACTTGGTAAAAGTCAAAATATTAATGAAGAAGCAATTAAAAATGTTAATAAACTTATTAATATTTATGATTCATCAATTAAAACAAGTAATGATACTTTAAATGTTATTTTAAGCGAAAAATCATTAACGAGCGCAAAATATGGAATTACATTTTCTTGCATTGCTAATGGTGATTTAATAAATTTTATGAGTGAAGAAGACATTTATTCTTTATTTGGAAATATTATTGATAATGCAATTGAAGCTTTAAAAAATGTAAGCGATGATAAAAAGACAATTGATCTTAAAATTAAAGAAGTAGGTAATTTAATTTCTGTTAGTGAAACAAATTATTATGAAGGATCTTTACATTTAATTAATCGACTTCCTAAAACAACAAAAGACGATTTAACTCATCATGGATATGGACTTAGATCTATTAAATTAATCACTGAAAAATATAATGGTACATTTGAATTATCAACAGAAAATAATCATTTCGTAATTGCTTTATTGTTTATTAAAGACGAAAAATAAATCTAAATTCATAACATAAAATCATTCATTATTTCATTTTTATAAAACTTTATTTAATGTATTTTTAGGATATAAATTTTTTGATGAGATATAATAATTTATATAAAGGAGATGAAAAACATGGATGCAATCAATTGCTTAATGACACGTAGAAGTGTAAGGACGTTTTTAGATAAAAAGATTAGTGAAAAAGATATTGAAACCATTCTTAAAGCAGGAATAGAAGGACCTACTGCTTTAAATAAACAAGATATTCATATTAGCGCGATTACTAATAAAGATTGGTTAAATAAAATGGAAAACGTTATTAAAGACGCTTTACATAGTGATGGATATAAACTAGGCTATCATGCACCTCTTTTTATAGTTATAAGTGGAGATAAGAATAATTGGTTAACTATTAGAAATGGTGGAGCAATAACAGAAAATGTTCTTTTATGTGCTCACGCTTTAGGACTTGGATCTGTATGGATTAATCAGCTTAATACACCTGAAGTGCAAGATAGAGAAGATTATAAAGAGCTATTAAAAGAAGCTGGAATTCCATCAAACTATGAAGTAGTAGCTTCAGTTGCTATTGGATATAACGCTTCTAATGAACCTATTTCTAAGCCAAGGAAACCAGGTTTAACTACTGTTTTAAAATAAAATAGTGGAGTTTTGCGGACTTTTTGAAATAAATCATTGATTTTGAAGTTCTTTATTGCTATTATTACTTAAAGAACATTTTTTTGATTAATTTTTGTGGATTTATAAAGAAGATGAATGAAAAAAACCTACTTAAAGGGGCGTTTAGCCACTTTTATCATCCTATAATATTATGTTATAATATTACGACGTGGGGTATTTTGAATGGAAAAGTATGATGTAATTATTGTTGGCGCTGGTCCTTGTGGAATTTATTGCGCATATGAACTAATTAAATTAAGAACCGATTTGAAGGTTCTTTTGGTTGATAAAGGACGTGATATTTATCATCGTACTTGTCCAATCCTTGAAGGAAAAATAAAACAATGTCCAAAAGATATTTACGGACATTCTGGCTGCTTCCCATCATGTTCAATGACGAGTGGGTTTGGTGGCTGTGGCGCTTTCAGTGATGGAAAATTTAATATCACCAGCGAATTTGGTGGCTGGATGCAAGAATGGCTTCCAAGCAAAACTGTTTTAGATTTAATAAAATACGTTGATTCAATTCAACTTGCTCATGGCGCACCAAAAGAAATAACTAATCCAAATTCAAAAGATGTTTTAGATATTGAACGTCGTGCCTTAGCTGTAGGATTAAAACTTTTAAGAAGTGAAGTTAGACATTTAGGCACTGAAGTTAACCTTAAAGTTCTCCAATCAATTTATGAAGAACTCAAAGTTAAAGGTGTCGAAATGAAATTTGCTACTGAAATTACTGACATTATCGAAGAAAATAGCACTGTTCAAGGTGTAGTAGATGCTAAAGGCAACAAATATTTAGCTAAATATGTCATGCTTAACGTAGGTAGACCAGGATCTAAATGGTTATCACATGTTTTAAGTAAGCATAAGATTAAAGTTACAAATAACAGAGTTGATATCGGTGTTAGAGTTGAAACTAACGATGTCATTATGAGCGAAATTAACGAAAAACTTTATGAAGGAAAATTTGTTTACTCAACAAGTGTCGGAACAACTGTTAGAACTTTCTGTTCTAATCCTAGTGGACATGTTGTTGTTGAAAATAATAACGGCATTATCACAGCTAATGGACATGCATTTAATTCCAGTGAATTAGGCAGTAACAATACAAACTTTGCTCTACTTGTTTCTCACACTTTTACTGAGCCATTTAAAGATAGCAACGAATATGCTGAAGAGATTTCATCTTTAGCAAACAAATTATCGAACGGAACTGTTATTGTTCAAAGATATGGAGATATTGTAAAAGGTAGAAGAAGTACAGTAAAAAGAATTGAAGAAGGTTTTGTTGAACCAACTTTAAAAGAAGCTGTCCCTGGTGATTTAAGCCTTGTTTTGCCTTATAAAACAATGCAATCACTTATTGAAATGATTGAAGCACTTGATCATATTACTCCTGGTATTGCTAATGACCATACACTTTTATATGGCGTAGAAGCGAAATTCTATAGTGATAGAATTGAATGTTCTAATAACTTTGAAACAAAAATTAAAAATCTTTATGTTGGTGGAGATGGGGCAGGTATAACAAGAGGCTTAGCTCAAGCTGGAGCTAATGGTGTTTACGTTGCTCGTGATATCGTAAATAAGGAAGTGAAATAAAATGTTTGGCTTTAATGTCTTAAATTCTGTAACTGTTTTTGAACCATTTACTGTTAATACTTTAATTGATTTTTTACTTTGCATACTTGGCATTATTGCTGTTAATGTTTTTGTTGATTATTTTGTAAAGAGAAGATTTGTTATGATCTCTCTTGCTTCATTTAGCGTTTTATTCATTATTTCATATATTTTTAAATTAAAATTTTTCATGTGTGTATGCTTTGGCTTTATTGTCATGCTTGCGATTATTGGTATTTTTGTTAATCTTGCTGAAACAAGATTCTTATTTGCTAATAAATTTTCTCAAAGAACTAATGATAAAGGCTTAAATAAGAAAAACAATAGTGTTGAAAAATTATATTCTCAAGAAGATCTTTATAAAACAATTAATGAAGCTACAATCTATTTGAGCAAACATAAAATTGGTGCAATTATGACTTTCGAAAGGAAGGATAATTTAACTGACATTTCTAAAAATGGTTCAGTTTTAGATGCGCCTGTAACGTATGAACTTTTAATTACTATTTTCTATCCTGGAACAAGATTACACGATGGTGCAGTTGTTATTAGAGGAAATACTATTATTGCAGCTTCAGTTTATTACACTCCAACAACAAAACCACTTATTGGTAAATATGGATCGCGTCATAGAGCAGCAATCGGAATTAGTGAAATTTGTGACGCTGTAACTGTTGTTGTTAGTGAAGAAACAGGAAGAATTTCAATCGCTTTTAATGGCGAGTTATTTACTTATTCACAAGATGATTTCTATAAAGCGTTTACAAATATTATGACTGAAACTGATGTTTTAAGTGCTGATTCTTCAACCGGAGGAAGAGCCGTTGAAGGATAAAACTTATTTGTTTTCATATTTAATTGATGTATTAGTATCTTTAAATGTACATAAAGCTTTTGCAAAGCTTGGAAAAGAGGAGGAAGCCGAACTCGATAAAATTAAAGAGAAGACATTAGAATTAATTAACGACTTCAATACATTGAATGACTTTAATCCTAATATTAATTCTTCTCTATTTGTTAAATTAATTATTAAAGATAAGGAAGACTTTATTATTAAAAATACCAAAAAAGTCGATTCGTTTATTACATTCACTCCAGATTTAAATCTTAGTATCGAAGAATCAATAAAAGAAAGATTAATTAAATTTGGCTTAGAAACTAAAACAATTAATTTAGTGGATGCTATAAATAGAACAAATCTTATTGCTAATAATTTAATTAATGAAAAACTAAATAATTCACACGTAATATATTTAATTTATTATGTTGAATTAGAAAAACGAGATATAAAATTAAATGGAAAGTTTTATATCGAAAAACGTAATTATCAAGAACTAAATCTCAGTGATTTAGACAAATATATTTTAGAAAAAGGAGAAAAACAGTATGTCAACACACATTGCTAACGATGCAAAATTTGCAAAAACAGTATTAATGCCAGGAGATCCATTAAGAGCAAAATGGATTGCTACAACATTTTTAAAAGATTATGTCGAAGTTACTAGTGTAAGAGGAATTTTAGGCTATACTGGCCATACAAAAGATGGAAAAGAAATTAGCGTTATGGCTAGTGGTATGGGAGTCCCATCAATTTCTATTTATAGCTATGAATTATTTACTCAATATGGAGTAGAAAATATTATTAGAATTGGAACATGTGGAAGTTATCAAAAAGAATGCCATGTAGGCGATGTTATTATTTCAACAAGTGCATCAACAAATTCTAATTATGGAAATTATTATGAAAATAAAGGAATTAAAGTTTCTCCATGCAGTGACTTTGGGTTAATGAATTTAGCTTATGAAAATGCTAAAAAGAATAACATTCCAGTTCATGTTGGACCTATTTTTAGTAGCGATATTTTTTATGATCCAGATAAAGATTTTTATAAAATTCCTATGGAACTTGGCATCTTAGGCGTTGAAATGGAAAGTTATGGACTTTTCTTAAATGCTATGAGACTTCATAAAAAAGCGTTATGCTTATTAACAGTCAGTGATTCTTTTGTTAATAAAGAAAAAGAAATGACTCAAGAAGAAAGAAGTCACAACCTTATTAGAATGGTTGAACTTGCTTTAACTCTTGCTTAATTTATAAAGAAGGTAAAAGATGCAATTTGTCGATTTTTTAAATTATGATGAGAATCCTGTTGGATTTACTGTATTTGTAATTGGAATTATTCTAATTTGCATCTTTTTGCTATTTTTAATCCTTTATCCTTCTATTAAAAAACATTATGCTTTTAAAAATTTCCAAAAAATTTATTATCGTCAAATTAGAAAAATCGCTGATATAAATGATTATTATTTAATTAATAATCTTGTTATTCGTAATAACAATCAACTTGTTTGTAGAATTGATCACGTATTATTTGGCGAAAAATACATTTATGTTATCAAAGACAGATATTATCGTGGTGCAATTGATGGAAAAAAAGATGACGCAATGTGGTTTTTCTATTCTAGCGATAACAAAAAGTATGAAATGGAAAATCCAATGCTTATTAATGAAAAGCGTGTTGAAAAGCTCTCATTAATTACACAAATTGATCAATCATTCTTTATTTCAATCGTTATTGTTAATGATAATTGCATCATTAAAAATGCTCAAGATTTAAATAAAGATAATAGTTTTATTGTTTCAAAAAAGAATTTAAAGAAATTAATTAAAATGATTGAAAAACGTAATGTCAAAAAGATGGATCAAAGACAACTTGAATATGCTGTTCAAGACATTTCTAAACTCTATGGTAGAAATAGAGTTATTGAAGATACAGGAGACAATGTATTTTAAATAATGAAAAAGAAAACTCTTAAAAATATATACAAAACATTTATTGATGATTCATATTTCACGATTAAAATGAGTGGAACCATCACAGTAGCTTTATTAATTGTATATGCAGTATTTGCCTTTATCTTAAATGAAATTGGCGATTTATATAATCTTAATGTTTTAGGATATGTCATGTTTTTAATTTGCATATCTTTAACTTTAAGTCTTGTGACACCTTTCTTTTATAGCTTTTTTGCTATTACTGGCGGTCTACATTCACCAAGAGCAGATTCAATAACATATAAATCTTTCTTAAAAACTTATTTTTTAGGAAGAAGACCACCTTTTAAAAATATATTAAGTGTTTGGCGTAATCTAATTAATGCTTTCTTAGTTTATATATTAACTGAATTTGCTGTTGGGCTAATTATTAGTCTTATTGCTATTAGTACTAAAGGTGAATTAAATACCTTCTTTGTTGATTTATATCGTCTACTATCAACGGAAGGAAACACCCAAGCTTTAAATTCTTTACTTGAAAAACATGAAGTACTTATTGGAAATATTCAAATGGGAAGCAATTTTGTAGCTCTATTATTCTCTACATATTTCTTCTTACATTCTATCGTTACAAATAGTTTTAAATATTATGTAGCACCTATGCTACTTAATGCTCCTAGTAGAACTATTGATTACGTATTTAAAAAAGGCTTAAAAAACCATAGAAAAGAATATTATGAAGGTTATTATCTTTCTGCTTTACCAAGCTTAATATTATTTTTAATTGGATTTATTGGAAGCTATTTCCTTTTATATTATTTAGGACCTGCACATTTAGATATTAATATTTTAAGTTTAACTAGCATTGTTGTTGGAAGCATACTAGGTCTTCCATTTATTCCTATAATTTTTAATTATCATGAAAAAATATGGCCTAGATTCTCTCAATATTTCTTAGAATTTTTCCTTGAATCAGCAACTAAAGAATTAAATATTTACAAATCTCAAGTTCAAAAAGGAAATGAAATCGATAAATTGAACATCGAAACTGCTGAAAGGAATCTTAAAAACATTTCTGATGAATTTAAAAAAGGCAATATTTTTAATTTTAAAGACGAAGATGCTGAAGATGAAAAGAAAGACATTTCTAATGATTCTTCAAGTGACTTTGATTCAACAAACAATGTAGATTCTAAAGAAGAAACTAAAGAAGAAAATAAAAACGATGAATCAAATTCTACTAACGTAGATGACGATTCTAATGACATTAAAAAAGAATAAAAAGATTAAGACAAAGATTGAGAAAATTTTTGTCTTTTTTTATAAATGTAGTTAAAAGAAAAGGGCAAAAGTGTTAAAATATTTAACTGCGTGTTGTCCTTATCTTGCTTCGAAAAAATGGTATAAAAAAAACACGAATCAATCGTGTTTATGTAGCCAAGTCTGGAGCAAGTGACGGGAATCGAACCCGCGTATCAACCTTGGCAAGGTTGCGTTCTACCATTGAACCACACCTGCGCGCTTGATTATTATATTATAACTGAAAAGTTTATGTCAATAAGGAGTTTTAAAAAATGGACAAAAAAATTGAATTAGCAAATTTAATCTTCCCAAATGTTACTAAGACAATTGATGATTTAGAAAAAGAATATCCAGAAAGAGAACTTGGAGAAGGAAGAAGGGTTACTCGTTTTGCACCTTCACCAACAGGTTTTTTACATACAGGAAGTTTATTTACATCTCTTGTAGCTTATAAAACAGCTAAAGATAGTGGTGGTATATTTTATACACGTCTTGAAGATACTGATTCTAAAAGAGAAGTTGAAGGCAGCGATAAATTATTATTAAGACAATTACATGAATTTGGAATAGATCCTGATGAAGGATATTTTGGCGACCATGAAGAAGGAAATTATGGTCCTTATGTTCAATCAAAAAGAAAAGAAATTTATGAAACTGTTATTAAAGAAATGATTTCTAAAGGTGATGCTTATCCATGCTTTTTGACAGAAACAGAATTAAATGAATTAAGAGAAGAACAATCTAAAAATAAAGAAATCACAGGTGTATATGGAAAATATGCTAAATATAGAGATTTAAGTGCTGCCGATGCAATTGAATATATAAAAGAAGGAAAACCTTTTGTTATTCGTTTTAAATCAAATGGTAATCACTTAAATAAAATTAAATGCCATGATGAAATTAGAGGAGATCTTGAACTTACTCAAAATGATCAAGATATAGTTATTTGTAAAAGTGATGGACTTCCTACATATCACTTTGCTCATATTTGTGATGACCATTTTATGCATACAACTCATGTTACTCGTGGTGAAGAATGGCTTCCATCACTTCCTATCCATCTTGAACTCTTTAAACGATTAGGATTTAAAACACCTAAGTATGCTCATCTTCCAGTTATTATGAAAATGGATAATGGAACAAGAAGAAAATTATCAAAGAGAAAAGATCCAGAAGCTAGCGTTGATTACTTCTTAAAAGAAGGGTATGAACCACAAGCATTACTTGTTTATTTAATGACAATTGCAAATAGTAATTATGAAGACTTCATTGTTCAATCAAAAGACTATGATGTTTCTCATTTTATTCTTTCATTTAAGAAAATGAGTCTAGATGGAGCATTATTTGATAATGATAAACTTAATTATTATTCTAAAGAAGTGCTTGGAAAAATGAATAAAGACGAAATCTCTAAAAAAGCTTATGAATGGAGCAAACAATATTCACCTGAACTCAAAGACTTTATTGAAAAAGACTACAATAAATTTGTCTCGATCATGAATATTGAAAGAGAAAAGAAAAATCCTAGAAAAGACTACGCTAAATTCAGTGATATCTATCCAATGATTAAATTCTTTGATAGAGATGTATTCTCTAGTTTGATCAATGAAACATTAGATTTTAACGAAAAATTAGATAAGGATCTAATTATTAATTTCTTAAAAGAATATAAAGCTAGTGGTTATTCACTTGAAAACGATGAAAATACACGGTTTAACAACGTCAAAGTTGTCGCCAACAAATTCAATTTCTGTTTAGACAATAAGCTTTATAAAGCTGATCCAACTAAATGGGTTGGAAATGTCAATGATGCATGTGAAATTATTCGTGTAGCATTAACTTTAAGAAGAGTTACACCTAATTTATTTGCTATTATGCAAATTATGGGTAAAGATGAAATCGATTATAGAATCGATTCAATTATTACTCAATTATCTAAATAAAACTCTATTGATGCTAGAAGCGAATTAACTTCTAGCGTCAAATAATTGTGTTAATTATTATCTTTTTTTGTTAAAATTTCACTTGGACATGCTCTGTTGGAGAAGAGGCTTAACTCAACGCCCTCTCAAGGCGTCATTCACGGGTCCGAATCCCGTACAGAGTACCATATTGAAACAACAGGATTGATGTCAAAAATATCAGTCCTTTTTTTGTATTACAAAACGCACAAAAAAATCATTAATCTTATAATCAATCAAGGCAAGAGAAATAACAACTTAAATAATAGAAATATTAGTGCTTATTAAGATATTTTAATTGAAATGCTTGGACGAACACTACTATCTTTATCATAAATACGTAATTCAATCATTGCTCCCCCAGTGTTTGGCCCCCATATAGAACCAAGACTTGCATTATTTGGAGAACGAGTTAGATAATAACCGTTATTTGGATATTGTTCTCCAACGTTTGAAGAAAGTGAACCTCTAGCTCTTGACCAATCGGTTGTTTGGCAATATCTAGATAATGATGTGAGTTCCTTTTCTTTGAACCCATAAGAAGGAGTCAAGTAATCTTTATAACTTGGTAGGTAAACTTTATCCTCTGTATTTTCACATATAAATTTAGGGTCATCGCCTTTTATAGTATTTATGCTATTATCGACTGTTGTTAGTTTTATATGAGCATTTCCAAGAGCAAATGCTGAATTATAAAAATCGTCATTTAACCATGTACGGATATCACTATATTTGTAATTATTAGCATAAATAGTTTTTTCATCAATAGTTCTATCTTCAGTTGAACTATGGAAACAATGAGCATCAAGTAGAACATCTGAAAGAATAAAGTATTCATTGCTATTTTTATTAAGAATTTTCCAAACGATAGGTTCGCATTTGAACCAATATGTTTGTCCTTTAATAATAGGAGTCCCGTTATCGAAAAAATAAGTAGTTTTATATGGTTTTGCTTCGACTTTTGCATAGTATTCATTATCATATAAATACCATCCATTTGATAGAGTTGTTGTTAATGTATTTAGAGTAGAAATTAATGTTTCATCATTGACGTTTGTTTGTGGATATAAACCATATTTGATTGTTTTACCGTTACTTGAAATAATAGGCTTAGTGGCGTATCTTTCTTCTTCAGTAATAAGCTTTTCAGAAGTAAAAGTAGCAGTATAAATTTGGTCTTTACTAACCTCAGTTATTTCAGGATCCCAGCCTTTAAAAGTGAAGGCAAATTCAGTGTCACTTGGCTTAGTAGGAGTAGTTCCATCATAAGTCGGAATAGTACCTTTTTTAACATCTTTATCAGTTTCTAGAATCGTTCCATCATAATTTTTCCGAGTTATTGTATAAGTCTCTTCTTTAATTTTTTCAGATGAATAAATAGCAATGTAAAATTGATCTTTAGTAACCTCAGTTATTTCAGGGTCCCATCCTTTAAAAGTATATGTAAATTGAGAATCACTTGGTTTAGTAGGAGTAGTTCCATCATAAGTTGGAATAACACCTTTTTTAATATTTTTATCAGTCTCTAGAATTGTTCCATCATAATTTTTCCAAGTTATGGTAAATAATTCTTCGATAGCTGGTGCATTATTTTTACCTCCATTAGAATTACAACTAACCAATAAAAAAGCAAATAAGGCAAAACTGATAAGTAATAAATGATGTCGTTTCATGTTTAGTCTCCTTAAAACAAAAATTAGAAAATTACCTTCTGATTCAAAAATATAAATTTTATTATCCCTCAAGATGATTTATTGAAAAGGAATGAAACAGGTGTAATGTCTTATTTTTATTTTATAATAAACAATAAATGTTGGTCAATTTATAGAATGATGGAGCAAGCCGTTTTTCTCCATCATTATATTGTCGCTAGCCTAAATATTTAATGACGATTTTGTCAAATTAAATGATGATATGTC
>OJML01000331.1_pt1 | contig 28895 bp, 25 predicted proteins | sample 1597221 | NCBI WGS metagenome assembly OJML01 (sample SAMEA2452123, study PRJEB22498) | human gut metagenome | biome: human feces; feature: human gut; material: feces | place: Australia | collected 2012 | reverse complement strand
CCAACGACCCCGAGATTACAAATCACGTGCTCTGGCCAACTGAGCTAAAGAGGCAAATCCTTGCAGCCATTTTAAGGCTTAAAAAGGAAGCTGTTGTAAAACGGCTGCAAAGATACGACTATTTTTTGGAACCACCAAAACTTTTCGTTATTTTTTTAGTGATTGCGCATTTTTTCTTTAAATTTGGTCAACTGAACCTTCATTGCATCCACTGTCAGATCTATTCCTTCCTCAAAAGTGTCGCATACTTTTTCGACAAAGAGTTTAGATCCTGGCACTGCGACCTCCAGCTGAACTTCCTTATTCATTGCTGTGGCTGGTTTCACGACCTTTAATTGCACCTCTACTTTCTGTATATCTTCATAAGTTTTCTCTAACTTGGCGACTTTCTTTTCGATAAACGCCTGTAACTTCTCGGTAGCATCGAAATGAATCGACTGAATCTTAATTTCCATAGTGACCTCCATTTTTTAAAAGGTTATGCCCTGGGGTGGGCTTCTGTATAAACTCGCTTCAACTGCTCAAAGGTCGTATGCGTATAAATCTCCGTTGTGGAGAGCCGCGAATGACCAAGCAATTGCTTTAAACTCTCAATATCTGCCCCATGGTTTAGCATAGCTGTTGCAAACGTATGCCTTAACACATGTGGGCTTTTCTTTTTCAACGAGCAGAACCTTGCAAGGTTTTCCTTTACGATGCGCTGCACCAAATCAGGTTTGATGCGTAAACCAGTTTCCGATACCAACAGTGCCGCCGTCTTACGACTTACAGTCCTGTTTCGCTCTTCCACATAGTTTTCTATCATGGATTTCAACTCGTTGCCAAAGGGAATAACGCGCTGCTTGTCGCCTTTTCCTGTCACCTTTATGAATTGCCCCGTCAAGTTCACCGCCTCATCATCAATGCCTACAAGTTCCGCTAAGCGAACTCCTGTTTCGTAGAGCATCATGATTATCAAACGGTCCCGGAGCCCCTTAAAGTCATCTCCCCAAGCCTGCTTATCGAGCAAGTCATTAATCTCATTCTCTTTCAAGAACTGCGGGAGAGGCCTGCTGCGTTTAGGGCTTCGAATGGCATGAGCAGGATCAGAGGAGATAAATTCCCTTGCCAGAGCAAACTTAAAAAAGCCTTTCACCGCACTAAGACGGCGAGCCACTGAACTGGGGGAATTTCCTTTATCTACCATGCTTTCCATCCAGTCTCGGATGATGTCGGTATCTATGGTCTCCCACGTCAATCCTTCATCTTTATCCAAGAAGTATGCCTCAAATGCATACAAGTCTTCAGCATAACTTATTACCGTCCTCGGAGACCTATTAAGCTCCTGCGACAGGTAATCAAGGAATTCTTTGACAGTCATTTTACGTTACTCATTACCTTTATCGGCAACGAAAATACGAAAATTAATTTGAACTACCAAATTTTTTGAGGTTTTTTTACTATTATTCCTCGTTTGCGCGCAACTGCTGTACGTAGATGGCGTGTTCCATCTTGAGACGCTTCAAAACAGAAGGCTTGTCATACTGCTGACGAGCACGAAGCTCCTTAACAACACCTGTCTTTTCGAATTTTCTCTTAAACTTCTTGAGAGCTCTCTCGATGTTCTCACCGTCTTTAACTGGTACAATAATCATTTTGTTTTGCTTTTAATTTATTATGTTAAACTTATGTTGTTTCTTTGCTAAAAGGGCATAGCGCCACAATTTGCGGGTGCAAAATTACGCTTTATTTATCAAACTACCAAGATTTTACACGTTTTTTTGTTCTAAATTGTTCATTTTAGTGGCTTTGTGGCTTCCTTAAGCCAGTTTTTATCATCTTCTTCGAGCCAAGGTGACAGTTTTTCAAACACCATTCTATGATAATCATTAAGCCACATCTTCTCTTCGGGCGTCATCAACTCCATTTCTATAGGAGCAGTGTCTATAGGGCAAAGAGTAAGAGGCTCCATCTGTAGGAATTTTCCAAAATCTGTCTGCACGTAATTTGTAACAAGCAGAGTGTTCTCTATACGAACGCCAAACTCTCCTGCCAGATAGATGCCAGGTTCATCAGTAATGGTCATTCCTGCTCTCAAAGGTGTAGGCTTCCATTCCATACGTATCTGATGAGGACCTTCATGCACGCTCAAGTAAGAACCTACACCATGACCGGTTCCATGCAAATAGTTAAGGCCTTCACGCCAAAGGCATCTGCGCCCTACTGCATCAAGCTGTGTACCCGAGGCACCATCTGGGAACTTAACAAGTTCTATCTGTATATGAGCTTTGAGAACGAGTGTATAGATGCGTTTCATCTTCTCGCTCACAGGTCCAAGAGCTATCGTTCGAGTTATATCTGTGGTTCCGTCTTGATATTGGGCACCAGAATCGATAAGAATCATCCCTTCAGGACGAAGCTGAACATCCGTCTGCGTTGTGGCTTCATAATGAACGATGGCACCATGTTCCTGATAACCGGCAATGGTATCGAAGGATATATCACGAAAAAGAGGTTGTTCTGAACGGAGGGAAGTCAACTTGCGATCAACAGACATTTCTGTTTGTCCACCCATCTCTACCGCCGGCTTCAACCAACGCAGGAACTTCACCATTGCTATTCCATCCCGCAACATAGCCCGCCGGAATCCCTTCACCTCGGTTTCGTTCTTTACGGCCTTCATAACAGGAATAGGCGAAGCCGAAGACACAATCTCCTGACATTTCACAGCCTTCCACAGCCGATAGCTTGTTTCGTCACCATCAAGCAAGATATTATATTCCGAGTAAGTCCTCAGTTCATCTTCCACCTTATTATATTTATATAGGGAGACACCATTCTCGGCAAGATAAGCCGTCACCTGCGGTGTAAGTTTTCGCTCGTCCACAAAAAGAGAAACCTTATTGGAAGAGATCAACAAATAACTCACAAAGACCGGCACACAATGAACATCCGTACCACGAAGGTTGAGTGTCCAGGCTATATCATCGAGAGCCGACACGAGCATACCATCTGCATGCAGCACACGAAGAGCCTTACGAATACGCGAGAGCTTAGACTGCAAAGTCTCACCTGCATATTCCAAAGGTTGAATCTCAACAGGAAAATCAGGAATAGACGGACGATCTTTCCAGATAATGTCTAACGGATCAAAATTGGTACGCACAGTGATACCTCCCTTCTGGCGAAGTTCGGCAACCAGCGCCTGCGTCTCATGATAGGAGTTAACCATTCCATCGAGTCCCACCTCAGGAGAATCAACCTCAGCCAACTGCTCTCCCAACCACTGAGCTATAGTAGGCGTACCTTCCACCCGCTGTTTCATCAGTTGATACTCAGTGCCTTTCAACTGCTGTTCTGCAGCTAAGAAATAGCGCGAATCCGTCCACAACGCAGCCTTCGTAAGAGTAACTACAGCAATACCAGCCGAACCATTAAAGCCCGATATCCACTCACGGCCCTGCCAATGAGGAGCCACATATTCACTCTGATGGGCATCAGTGCTGGGAAAGATAAATGCTGCCAATTTTTCATGCTTCATCACTTCTCTCAGACTATCTAATCTTTGTTTTATCACATCTACCATATCCTTAATTGCTAAATAGAGATTACAAAGATAAACATTTTAAGAATTAATCACAAATTTAAGCGAAAAATATTGCACGATTTACATTACTTTTTAGTAATTTTGCGGTCGAAAAAGAAAAAAGCACTCAGAAGGAGCGCTGAAGGTTCAGTCAAAACATTTCAACAGAAATTATAAACAATTTAAAATATATTGTAGTTATGGAATTTTTAAGTAATGACAAGCTTTTGATCGTCGGTGCCGGCGGTATGATTGGTTCTAACATGGTACAGAGCGCTTTGATGCTCGGCCTCACTCCCAACATTTGTCTTTATGACATCTATGAGCCAGGTGTTCATGGTGTTTTCGACGAAATCCAGCAGTGCGCATTCCCAGGCGTTAACGTAACTTATACAGTAAATCCTGAGGAGGCTTTCACTGGTGCCAAATATATCATTTCTTCTGGTGGTGCTCCTCGTAAGGAAGGTATGACCCGTGAGGATCTTTTGAAGGGCAACTGCAAGATCGCTGCAGAATTCGGTGACAACATCAAGAAGTACTGCCCAGACGTAGAGCATGTTGTTGTTATCTTCAACCCTGCTGACGTAACAGCCCTCACTGCACTTATCCACTCTGGTTTGAAACCAAACCAGCTCACATCTCTCGCAGCCCTCGACTCTACTCGTTTGCAGCAGGCTTTGGCTCTCGAGTTCGGTGTACAGCAGGATAAGGTAACAGGTGCACACACTTATGGTGGTCACGGTGAGCAGATGGCAGTATTTGCTTCTCAGGTAAAGGTAGACGGCAAGCCATTGTCAGAGATGGGTCTTTCAGCTGAGCGCTGGGAGGAAATCAAGCACCACACTGTACAGGGTGGTTCTAACATCATCAAGCTCCGTGGCCGTTCTTCATTCCAGAGTCCTGCCTACAATGCTGTCAAGATGATCGAGGCTGCTATGGGTGGTGAGAAGTTCACATTGCCAGCAGGTTGCTATGTAAACCACGACAAGCTCGGTTTCAAGAACGTAATGATGGCTATGCCTACTACTATCGACAAGACTGGTGTTCACTTCACAGAGCCTACAGGTACTGAGGAGGAGATTGCAGCCTTGAACAAGTCTTACGAGCACCTCTGCAAGATGCGCGACGAGATTGTTGAGTTGGGCATCGTTCCTGCAGTAGATGAGTGGAAAGAGATGAATCCAAACTTGTAATTCTTCTCTCGTAGAAAGATTATAAGATAAAATAAAGGCTGAATTGTGAGAGTCTAATTCTTGCAATTCAGCCTTTTCATTTTATCTACCTTTAGCCACGATGTACTTCTTCCGCCACCATATCATGCTTTACATTATCAGCATAATATTTCGGAAGAGGCTTGCTCATCGCATAAAGATATTCTGGTTCAAAACCGATTTCATTATTCCAATCGATCGTAAATGGGTCAAGGGTAAAATGACGAAAATACTCTTTATCTGCCAACATTTTAAGCATACCCCTACCCGATGTAACAAGTTCGCTAAAATCAAGCAATCTTGTCTCACCATTGCTAAACTCAGCAACTATACTATAATCGCCGACATAGCTTGCACTCTTTATCGTCAAAATATCATCCATGTTATTCCAAAGGTTTAATTTTATTAGGAGACTTGAACTCTCGTAAGAGTTCCCAATTCTCCATCAACTCTCGTTTGTGCAAGTCCAACCACTCATACACAAGGGTCAAGGCTCTTCTGGGAAGCGAACCTTTGACGATACCTTCCTCTATGGTAACAATTGCTTTGTAATCATTGTACCACACATGGAAATGTGGCGGATTATGCTCACTCACATACATATAAATAACTATCCCATAAAAATGACTTATCTCTGGCATATTTTTGTATTTTTAATTTTGATAAGGCAAAGATACGTTTTCATTTCCTATTTTCCAAGAGTTTTGCAAAATATTTCTTCAAAATATATCTTCTATAATATCAGAGCATATACATGCGGATTTTCCAACTGGCTCTGTCACCGTCACCTCTTATAAGTAATAAAGTTACATCTTTCCGTAAAAATGATAATCACATTTTGGCATTATTTTTGTAACTTTGCAACCGAAATGGAAAAGATTTCTTTCCTGACAGATAATAGCATATATATAATAAGGTATAGAAAAAAAATGAAAAAGATAGAAAACAAGACTTTCGGAGGCGAACGACCTCTATTCGGCGCACACGACATCTGCATAGAGGGAATCACCATAATCGATGGCGAATCGGGCATCAAGTGTTGCAACAATATAGAGTGCCACAACTCCAAGTTCTATGGCAAATATCCATGGTGGCATGTAAACGGATCACTTATCACCAACTGCTATTTCGCACCCGAGAGCCGTTCCGCCATCTGGTATTCAGACAATATGGTGATGAAAGACTGTACCATTGACGGCCCGAAGTTCTTTCGCGAAATGAGAAATCTCGAGTTAGAGAACGTATCCATCAATGATGCCGACGAGACTTTCTGGAAGGTAGACGGTCTGAAACTGACAAACGTTAAGTTGCACGATGGCACCTACCCTTTCATGTTCTCTAAGAACATCTTTGTAGACGGCTTGGAAAGCGACTCCAAATATGTATTCCAATACTGCCACAACGTAGAGGTACACCACGCACATATCACAACCAAGGACAGTTTCTGGGAATGTGAGAATGTGACGGTTTATGACTCAGAACTCAACGGCGAATACCTTGCCTGGCACAGCAAGAACATCAAGTTGGTGCGTTGTCATATCAGTGGAGAGCAACCTCTCTGCTACATGGACCATGTGACATTGGAGGATTGCACCTTCGACCCAGGATGCGACCGTGCCTTTGAGGACTGTTCCAACATCGATGCACACATTAAAGGGGCTATTACCAATATCAAGAACCCCATCTCGGGCAGAATAGAAGCAGACGGAATAGGAAGCATCACCTATACAGAATTCGCCAAAGCGCCCAAAGAAGCATGCGAAATCATTGACAAATCAAAGTAAAAAGGAAGGAAACTGAATTATGAAATACAATTTTGATGAAATTATAGACCGCCGTGGCACCAACTCCTACAAATGGGACTTGGTGAAAGAAGAAGGCGTAATACCCATGTGGGTGGCGGATATGGATTTCCAGACAGCCCCTTGCGTCATCGAAGCCCTGCAGAAGCGTGTGGCTCACGGCATCTTCGGTTACACCCTTGTTCCCGACTCTTACTACGAGGCCATCATCAGCTGGTTCTCGCGTCGCCACCAGTGGAACATACAGAAAGACTGGATTCTCTACACATCAGGCGTAGTGCCAGCCATCTCTTGCTGTCTGAAAGCAATCTGTATGCCAGGCGAGAAAGTGCTGGTACAAACCCCAGTGTACAACTGCTTCTTCTCTTGCATCAGAAACAGCGGTTGCGAAGTGATAGAAAATGAGTTAAAACGTGTCGGCAACTGCACCTACGAAATCGACTTCGAAGACTTCGAACGCAAGTGCGCCGACGAGAAGACGACAGCCTTCCTGCTCTGCAACCCTCACAATCCGGCAGGACGTGTATGGAAGAAAGAGGAACTGGAACGCATGAGCAACATCTGCCAAAAGCATGGTGTAAAGGTAATCGCCGACGAAATACACTGCGAGCTTATCATGCCTGGCTATCAGTACACACCCTTTGCCAGCATCAACGAGGCTTGCCGCGACAACTGCGTGGTATTGAATTCTCCATCAAAGCCCTTCAATATCGCCGGCCTGCAGATTGCCAACATTATTTGTCCTGATGCATCATTGCGCCGCCGCATCGACCGAGCCATCAACATCAACGAGGTTTGCGATGTCAATCCATTTGGCGTGATTGCCCTCCAGGCAGCCTATAACGAGGGAGAGGAATGGCTCGACGAACTCAATCAATACCTTTACGAAAATTACCAGGCAGTGAAAGAGTTCTTCAATACAGAGTTGCCACAGGTTCGCGTTACCCGACTGGAGGGAACCTACCTTGTATGGCTCGACATACTGCCATTCGAGCTGTCAAGCGACGAAGCTTACGAGAAACTAATGAACGACGGTAAGGTATTCGTCAACAGCGGAACGATGTATGGCAGAAAGGCAGGACAAGGTTACTTGCGCCTCAATATCGCCTGTCCTCGCAAGACCTTAATGCAGGGACTGATTCGCATCGCACGTGTTCTGAGTCAGTATATGGACGAAGAAGACTTGAGCGGTTGCCCTGCATAATGTTAGAAACAGAAACATATATAAACAGAAAGTTCTTTCAAAATCAAATCAATATGGAAAATGATGTTTTAAAAGCTATAAAAGAGAGAAGAAGTATTCGCCGCTTCAAGGCAGACCAAATTACCGACGAGGAGTTGAAGACAGTATTGGAGGCTGGCACTTGGGCAGCAACAGGACATGGCACCCAGAAGCCATTTATCGTTGCCGTACAGAACACGGAAACATGCGCCCAACTGCGCAGGATGAACGCTGAGGTGATGGGAGTGGAGAGCGATCCCTACTATGGCGCACCAACCATCGTCATCGTTCTGGCACCCTGCGACGAGGTGAACAGCGTGAAAGACGGAAGCCTCATCCTTGGCAACATGATGCTTGCCGCCCACTCCATCGGACTTGCTTCTTGCTGGATAAACCGTGAGGACGCGATGTTTGCCAGCGAGGAAGGCAAGAAACTCATGAAGGAATGGAACCTGCCCGAAGGCCTGATGGGTATCGGCGCCTTGGCTCTGGGCTATGCTTCGGCTCACCCCCACACCGTAAAGCCTCGCAAGGAGGATTATTACCGTATCATTAAGTAAATGAACAAAATAAAAATAACTAACAAATAGTAATGTGCACAAAACACAATAAAAGAAGAGCAGTCATTGATTTGACTGCTCTTCTTTTATTTAGCTGTTCTCATAAAGACAAGAACAATAAAAATCTATATACCATAGTCTACAGACTGACCTTTGCCAACACCTTATCGGTAGCACCCGAAAGACTCGCTACGAAAGCACCAGCCTTGTCACCGGCCTGCTTCAGGAAAGCCTCATCATTCATCATAGAATTCATCAAGCCCTCAAAACTCTCATAGTTCTGAATCTCAAAACCACCACCCGACTTGAGCAGGCCCTGAGCTTCCTGGAATTTCTTGTTGTTAGGACCGAAAATAACCGGCATATTCCATACGGCAGCCTCCAGGGTATTATGGATACCAACTCCGAAACCACCTCCGATATAAGCCACATCACCATAATGGTACATGCTGCTCAGCAATCCGAAACAGTCGATGATCAGCACGTCAGCCTGAGCTGCCTCCTCGGGAGTGGTCTGTGTGTAGCGCACCACTTTTTTGTCCTTTATCAGAGAAAGAATCTGGCGCAGATGATCCTCGCCTATGACATGAGGAGCTATCAGCAGACGCCAGTCCTTATGCTCATTGAAGAACGGAATGAATATCTCCTCATCAGGTGGCCAGGAACTGCCTGCCACAAAAACCTTATAGTCCTCTTTAGCAGGGATTTCTCCAGCAGCCAAAGCCTCTGCAACATGTCCCTTGCGGAAAGCATCACATATAGGCAACTGCTTGGCAGCCTCCTTGATCTGGAGCACACGGTCAAAACGGGTATCTCCCACCACGTCGACAGCAGTTATGCCAATACTTTCGAGCAGGCGCTTGCTTTCCTCGTTCTGCACGAAGAAACGGGTAAAGCACTTCAGTACTCCGGCATAGCTCCTGCCATACCACTTGAAGAACACCTGGTCCTCGCGGAAGATGCTGCTCACACTGTAGGTAGGAATATTGCGATGCTTCAGAATGTGAAGGAAGTTTGACCAGAATTCATACTTGATGAAGAAAGCCATCACCGGGCGCACCAGACGCAGGAAACGAATGGCATTCAATCGAGTATCCACCGGCATATAACAGATAATGTCGGCTCCCTCGTAGTTCTTGCGCACCTCATAGCCCGATGGCGAATAGAAGGTAAGCAATATCTTGTACTGAGGGAAATCCCTGCGAATACGTTCCATGAGGGGACGCCCCTGCTCGAACTCGCCGAGCGAGGCTGCATGAAACCACACATACTGAGCAGTAGGGTCTACCTTCTGCTTGAGCAGTCTGAATGCTTCACGCTCACCACGCCACATCTTGCGCACCTTATGGTCGAAAAGGCTCGCAATGGCTATGCCCCAGAGGACCAAATAAATGACTACGTTGTAAATCATGATACCGGAAGTTTGATTGACACTTTATCCTAACACTTCGATGGCCTTGCGCAAGCGCTTCAGGGTTTCCTCCTTGCCAAGGAAGGCTGAGATGTCGAACATGCCTGGGCCCTTGCCCTCGCCAACGAGTGTGAGACGGAATGCGTTCATCACGTCGCCAAGCTTATAGCCCTTGTCCTCTACCCATTTCATCACGACAGGCTCCTGTCCCTCGATAGAGAAATCTTCGATACCTTCAAGCACCTCTGCAAGCTCGGTCATCTGCTGAGCCGAATACTCCTTCCAGCGCTTCTTGGCTGTCTTGGCATCGTACTCGGTTGGTGGAATAAAGAAGAAAGAGCAAAGAGGCCACAACTCATAGACGAAGTTCACACGGTCCTTCATCATGTGCACAACCTGCTTCACACGATCCATCGTTTCCTCTACACCATTGTTGGCAACGATAGGGGCAAAGAGATTGGCTATTTCGTCATCGCTCTTCATCAGTATATACTCATGGTTGAACCAAATACCCTTCTTGAAGTCAAACTTGGCACCAGCCTTCGAGCAACGTGAGATATCGAAAGCCTTCACCAACTCATCGAGCGAGAAGATTTCCTGTTCTGTACCAGGATTCCATCCCAACAGAGCCAGGAAGTTGACCACTGCCTCGGGGAAGTAACCACTCTCGCGATAGCCTGATGACACCTCGCCGGTCTTGGGATCGTGCCACTCCAATGGGAACACAGGGAAACCCAGACGGTCGCCATCACGCTTGCTCAGTTTACCCTTACCCTCTGGCTTGAGCAACAAAGGAAGATGGGCAAAACGTGGCATAGTGTCTTCCCAGCCAAAAGCCTTATAGAGCAACACATGCAAGGGAGCACTTGGTAGCCACTCCTCACCACGAATCACGTGGGAAATCTCCATCAGATGGTCGTCCACGATGTTGGCAAGATGATATGTTGGCAACTCATCTGCACTCTTATAGAGCACCTTGTCGTCCAAGATATCACTCATCACCTTCACGTCTCCTCGTATCATATCGTTGACATGAATCTCCTCGCCGGGCTCAATCTTGAAGCGCACAGTATACTGCTTGCCGTCTGCAATGAGCTGGTCAACCTCCTCCTTGGAAAGAGTGAGCGAGTTGCGCATCTGCATACGGGTATGGGAATCATACTGGAAGTTCTGTATCTCGGCACGCTTTGCCTCAAGCTCCTCGGGAGTATCGAAAGCGATATAAGCCTTACCTGCATCGAGCAACTGCTGCACATATTTCTTATAGATGTCGCGACGCTCACTCTGGCGGTAAGGACCATGCTCTCCACCAAAGCTTACACCCTCGTCAAACTTGATACCAAGCCATTTGAATGACTCCAGGATATACTCCTCAGCTCCTGGCACAAAACGATGTGAGTCAGTATCCTCAATACGGAACACAAGCTCACCACCATGCTGGCGAGCAAACAAATAATTATATAAGGCAGTACGAACACCGCCAATGTGCAATGCACCCGTAGGACTGGGGGCAAAACGCACTCTTACTTTTCTATCAGTCATGTCTGAAAATAGCTATTTTTTAAATTTTCTGCAAAATTACACTTTTTTTTGCGATTTTAGCAGTTTTTTTTCGTATTTTCGCAGAGTAATCTAAAAATAGTGGTATAAAATGAGCATATTCAACAACACAGAAGAGAATTACTGGCGAAATCTCGCCACCAAGACCGTACTCGTATGTATCACCGTAGCCATCATCGTGTGGTTCCTGCCACGCAACGAGGGCAGAATGTATCGCTACGATGTAGGAAAGCCATGGATGTATGGATCGGTCATTGCCAAGTTCGACTTCCCTATCTACAAAACAGACGAGGCCATCAAGCACGAACAGGATTCCCTGCTCAAGCACTTCCAGCCTTACTACAGTCTCAACCCGCTTATCGAGAAAAAGCAGGTGGAGCGATTCCTGCACGACTACGAGCAGGGCATCAACGGTCTGCCCAAAGAATATGTGGGCATCGTGGCAAAACAGATGCAGGAAATATACCAGATGGGCATCATCAACACCAACGAATACAACAACATCTTCAAGGACTCCACCAGCATGATACGATTCGTGAGTGGTAAAAATGCCAAGAGTCTCAAGGTGAGCAGTTTCTACTCCACCATAGCTGCCTACGAGCACATCTTTGCCAACGAGAAACTCGCAGCCCAGCGAGCCATCCTCTCACGGTGCAACCTCAACAACTATATAGAGGCCAATATCGTGTACGATAAAGAGAAGAGCGATGCCGAGAAAAACGATCTGCTGAGCAGCATTCCTTTGGCAAGTGGCATGGTGATGAGCGGACAGAAAATCATCGACCGTGGAGAAATCGTCAACGATTACACTTGCCGTGTGCTCAACTCTTTCGATAAGGAGATGAAGCGCAGAAGCTCCACTCAAGACGAAATCATGACCACCTTCATCGGCCAGATTCTCTTCGTGCTGATACTCGTCATGATGTTCACCTCCTACCTCACGCTCTTCCGCAAAGACTACTTCGAGAAGCCACGAAGCCTCACCATGCTCTACACGATGATCACCCTCTTCCCTATCCTCGTGTCGATGATGATGAAGCACAACTTCTTCTCGGTCTATATCATCCCCTTTGCCATGGCTGCTATCTTCGTCAGGGTGTTTATGGATTCCCGAACGGCATTCATCACCCATGTCACGATGATTCTTATCTGTGCCGCAGCAGTAAAGTATCAGTACGAGTTCATCATCGTGCAGTTAGCATCGGGACTGGTGGCCATCTACTCGCTCCGCGAACTGTCCAAGCGGTCGCAGATATTCATCACAGCCATACTCGTCACCATATCGAGTTGCATCGTCTACTTAGCACTTCAGCTCATGCAGGACAACCAGGTGTTCAACATCGACCCGAGCATGTACACCTATTTTATCATCAACGGCATCTTCCTGCTGCTCTCCTACCCGATGATGTACCTCATCGAGAAGATGTTTGGATTCATCTCCAACGTGACACTCTTCGAACTTTCCAACACCAACAAGGGACTGCTCCGAAACCTGAGCGAGATAGCTCCTGGCACCTTCCAGCATTCCATCACCGTGGGAAACCTGGCTGCCGAAATTGCCAACCGTATTCATGCCAACAGTCTGCTGGTACGTACCGGTGCGCTCTATCATGACATCGGCAAGATGACCAATCCGGTATTCTTTACCGAAAACCAAGCTGGTGTCAATCCTCACGACCAACTCTCCGACCTGGAGAGCGCACAAATCATCATCAGCCACGTTACGGAAGGACTGAAGCTTGCCGAGAAATTCAATCTGCCAGGCATCATCAAGGACTTCATCTCTACCCACCACGGCACAGGACTCACCAAGTATTTCTATATTAATTATTGTAACGAGCACCCCGACGAGCAGGTGGACAAGGAGATGTTCCAGTATCCTGGTCCTAACCCCTTCACCCGCGAGCAGGCCATCCTGATGATGGCTGATACTGTGGAGGCGGCATCACGTTCGCTCAAAGAATATACCGAAGAGAGTATCAGCGCACTGACCAATAAGCTCATTGACAGTCAGGTAGCAGGCGGTTTCTTCAGGGAGTGTCCTATCACCTTCCGCGACATAGCCTTGGCCAAGTCTGTACTCATCGAACGACTGAAATCCATCTACCACACCAGGATTTCCTATCCACACCTGAACAAGTAATATTTTTGCATAAAAGAAACGAGGGTGCGTCAGCAGTCAATGACGCACCCTCACTCTTTTCATATCGATTTATCAATTAAGATTTTTTACTTCACAACAACCTTCCTCGCACTTCCATCGCTATACTTCACGATGTTCAAGCCCTTAACAGGAACAGCCAATCGCTGACCATCTGCAGAAAAACGAGATACTTCCTTTGCATCCGGATTGAGGATAACAGAATCTATTCCCGAGGTTTCCATCTCTATGATTTCCTTGCAGTAACGCCACTCTGAATTTTGATAAGCATTCTTCGTCCCCTTAGGAACATAAAGCGTCCAGTCTCTCGACTCATAGTAAAAATTATCCCCATAAATCAAGGCTTTAGGGTCTGGCATATAGGCATAAATGGTTTTTAAGTTACGACAAAGACTCAGGAAGCCCTTATCTATGGACCATAAGCATGCAGGCAATGATATAGTGGTAAGAGCCTGACACCCTTCCAATCCGCAATAAGGCAAATCTGTCACGTTTGCATCTTTCAAATCCAAATTCTGTAAGTTTCCGGACAGATACTGGTTAATAAAACCAAAGTCTACTGCGCCAGAGATTTTGAGACTTTTAACTTTATCTCTCATTGCCACATCTATCAGCTCATAATCCCTATATCCATTAGGACAAATTTCCAAAGAAAACAAACCAGTAGCAGGATCCTCTTCCAGTCCAGCTATATACGGGAATCTTCCCCATTCCTCATCTTGCCGATAAGCATCAAGAGAACCTTTTGGCACATAAAGATAGCAATTACTTTTATCTACCCCGTCAAAACTATAAGCATCCTGCAACGGAGTTGGCATATTAGCATATATAGAAGTAAGACCAATGTTTCCCCCAAAAGCACCATACATATATTCCAATCCCGCAGGCAACGATATGGTTGTCAGACCTGTACAGTTCGAAAAAGCTGCTTTTTCTATCCGCTGCAAGACATCTGGCAGTACTAAGGAAGTAAGATTTTTACAATCACTAAACCTACAAACATTTATAGTATATAATAGCGCATCTTTAAGATTCAACTCCTGAAGGGCCGCTTCACGAATCATTTCCTCAAGGTACAGAACATCCGTATCGTTCAGATTTCCTGTGAGCTTGAGTTTTGTGATATTCTCTTTGTCTTCACCTATCACGGTGCTCAACGTTCCTGCCTGAGCGACATTTTTCGTAACCCAATCGCGAATCAAGTCAGGATTAAACTTCGCGATGGTCTTAAAGTCACCCCATCCTGGAGCTACCATATAAGCAGAATATGATTTTTTAGGCACATAGAGCGTACAATTTTCATTGAAGCAAGTTGGGAAATCTATAGCTTCTCCATCAAAAAGTGGTGGGTCGGGCATATAGGCATAAATAGAGACAATATTGCTGCAACCCGAGAAAGCTCCCTCTTCTATCTTGGTTAAGCCAGAAGGTAACTCCAAAGAAGTCAAGCCTGTACATTCTTGAAAAGCTCCATCCCCTATTATTTTAACATCAGATGGTAATTGTACGGATTTCAAGCTATAACAGCGTAAGAAAGTACCAGAAGAAATTCTGGTCAATTCAGAAGGCAATGATACCGAAGTTAAGCTACTACAATTCGCAAAAGCATTCATACCTATCGATGTCAAGCCAGAAGAAAATGACACTGAAGTTAAACCGCGACAACCACTAAAAGCTTCCATACCTATCGAAGTCAAGCTAGAAGGCAGTTGCAAAGAGGATAAACCAATACAACCTTCAAAAGCAAATTCACCTATCGATGTCAAGCCTGAAGGAAATAACACTGAAGTTAAGCCGCTACAATTAAAAAAAGCAGCATCACCTATCGTTTTCAAGTCTGAAGGCAGTTGCAAAGAGCGGAGGCCTGTACAACTAGCAAAGCTAGAATTACCTATAGATGTCAAAACGGAAGGAAATGACACCGAAGTTAAGCCGCAACAATTAAAAAAAGCACCATCACCAATCGATAACAAGCCTGACGGCAGTTGCAAAGAGGAGAGACCTGTACATTCTGCAAAGACAGAATTATCTATGGAAGTCAAACCCGACGGCAGTTGCAAAGAGCGGAGACCTTTACATCCTTCAAAACCAGAACGACCTATTGAAGTCAAACTTGACGGCAACTCTAAAAAGGATAAATCTGTACATCCTTTAAAAGCATAACTCTCTATATTTTTCACATTATCAGGAAGTATGATTTTCTTCAAGCAGGGTAAAAAAGAAAAAGCAAACCGTCCTACAGAATGACCATCTCCCGAATAAGCATCATTAGAAACATGACCTTTATACACCTGAATACAATGATCAGAACTCACAAATGAAGCATCCTTTAAGTCCAATTCTTCCAGATGACCATCATATTTAGAGCCATTGGTATCATAATAGCAGCCTGCCATTTCACGAATATACTGAATATCATCAATATTCAATTTACCTGAAAGTTTAAGACTGGTAATCTTATACTTCAAATCACTCTTGATTCTATCACTCAATGTTCCAGCCTCAACCACATTGATCTTAACTTGCTCGGTGATAAGCCCACTATCATCAGCCTGCACTTTCGAAAAGCCCAAACACAGCATCAACACAAAAAGTAGAATCCTACCTTTCGGGGGGGTAAACAATTTCTTCATAAGCCTCATAATTTATTCTATTATTATGCCAATGACGATTCATCAAAGGCATTCTTTCTTATCTCAAGTGCAAAGATAAGATTATTCAACAGAAAATCAAAATTTTAAAGGCATTTTTTAAAACAGCCGCACCCAAAAGAAAATCATTACATGAGATAAATCATCTCTTTAGCCTATAAAAAGTTCTGTTCCGCGCTTTGCAATGTCTGTTCAAAGGCTTTGAATGTCCGTTCAAAGGCTCTGAATGTCCGTTCAAAGGCTCTGAATGTGCGTTCAAAGGCTTTGAACGGAGATTTATAAGTTGTTTAAGAACTAATTCATAACAAACAGGAAACAATTAGTATGCTATTCAAGTAAAAACACATGACTATAGGGGTGCTGAGTTGTTACTTGCAAAAGTTGGGTAATATTGCCAACTTTTGCCACACTATTTCTTATCCCGAACAGAAGTAAAACTCTGCACATATTTTAAAATCTGTGCAACAAATCCTTCATTTTCTGTTAATATGTTTTAAATAAGCATACCTTTCTGTAGCCAAATAGAACATTCTTCTTACCTTTGCGGACGTTTTTATTTAAAATTATTAAAATGAAGAAACTAAAATTAGTTTGTGTTGCCATTGCGATGGCCTGTGCAACACCTACATTGGCAGGTGGTTTGCTCACAAACACAAACCAGCACGTAGCATTCAACAGAATGATGAGCCGTGAGGCTTCAATCGGTATTGACGGAGTTTATTACAATCCGGCCGGAGTTGTATTCATGGGTGAAGGACACCATCTCGCCATCAACTGGCAGTTGGCTTTCCAGACACGTACTATCAACAATGACTATGCTTTGTTTACCAACAATGTAAACAACCCCACCACTCCTCGCGATTTCAAGGGTACGGCTTTTGCTCCTGTTATCCCTTCTTTCCAGTATGCCTACAACAAGGGCAAATGGTCTTTCCAGGCCAGCTTCGCCCTCACTGGTGGTGGCGGTAAGTGTACCTTCGACGACGGACTGGGATCATTCGAGAAGATTGTAGCCGAGACTGCCATTGCAGCTTGCCAGGTGGCAGGTGCTGTCGACCAGGTGGCAGGTGCTTATGGTGTGCCAGCCATATTCTCAAACAACCAGTGCTTCGGAACTGAAGGTAAGTACAGCTACAACAGCTATATGCACGGACGCCAGTATTACTACGGTCTCTCTGCAGGTGCTGCTTACAAGTTCAGCGACAACTTCAGTGCATTCTTGGGTGTTCGTGGTGTTTATGCCCTAACCAATTACTATGGTTATGTAGAGAACATTCAGGTAGGACAGATGCCTCTTTATAAGGTACTCAACCCTGCTAAGGAAAGTTCTGCCAATATCGAGTTGAGCTGCGACCAGAGTGGCGTAGGCTTCACTCCTATCATCGGCGTAGATTACAAGACCGGCCGTTGGAACTTCTCTGCCAAGTATGAGTTCAAGACCCGTATACGTCTGAAGAACAAGTCGGTAAACCAGATACCAAGTATCGGCAACCTGCCCGACAATCTGCGCAATGCCTACATCGCAAACGGTGTGCCAGAGGCTGCTGCAGACGCTATCCTGAGCAACCCCAAAATTCAAGGAGCCATGGTCGCATTGAAGACTCAGTTTGACTCAAAGATAGACGGAGCCATCGGTGAATATGAGGACGGCAAGAAGATTGCTGGCGACATCCCTGCTTACTTGGCTTTAGGAGTAGGCTACAGCCCTGTAGATGCAGTAAGAGTAAACGTAGGTTTCCACTGGTTCGACGACAAAAATGCCACATCTTACAACAACCGCAACAAGGAGTTGAAGCGTGGTACCCTGGAGTATAATGCCGGTGTAGAGGTAGACGTCAACAAGAAGATCACTCTGAGTACAGGTTGGCAGAACACCAACTATGGTTTGTCTGACGAGTATATGGATGACAAGTCATTCGTTGTAAGTTCCAACTCTGTTGCCATCGGTGGTGTTTATCACATCAACAAGAAGATGGATCTCAACGTGGCTTACTTCCACACATTCTATCAGCACAAGAAGACTACCGAAAAGGTACAGTTCACAGCAGACAGAAGCTTGAACTACTCTTCTGACTATACCCGTAACAACAACGTCTTCGCAGTTGGTCTCGACATCAACTTCTAAACGAAGCGAAGAGCGAAGAGTGAAGAACTCTACAGTTTTAGCTCTTACGACATAAAACATAACTACACACACAGAAAGGCAATCTTGCTCTTGCGAGTTAGATTGCCTTTCATTTTATATTTTGGCATTTTAATTGGCTTTCCCTTCGGTCGCCGAACGTTGTTTCTTCATTCTTCGTTCTTCACTCTTCACTTACAACGGGTCGACATCATAGTAAATCTGCAATGCGGCATAGCGAGGATCCTTCGACATTTGCTCCTGGGCGTATCTGAGATATTCTCTCACCTTCTGCTGGTCAATACCATTTTCCAGTTTGATAACAATCTTACGGATGTTCATAGTCTTCACCTTTGCCACCGCTGGCTTGTCGGGACCAAGAACCCTGTCGCCAAACCAGGAGCGCAAAGTCTGTCCCAACTCCATACTCGCCTGATGGCATACCTGCTCGTGCTTATGCTTCAGGAAGACATAGACCAGATGGTAGAAAGGAGGATAATGGAAAGCCCTTCGTTCCTCCAACAAGTCTTGGTAGAAGCCTGTATAATCGTTATGAACCACCTGCGAGATGACAGGCAACGTGGGCGACTTGGTCTGCAATATCACCTTGCCTCGCTTGCCCTTTCTGCCAGCCCTTCCGCTCACCTGAGCCATCATCATAAAGGCATGCTCGTAGGCTCGGAAGTCGGGATAATTGAGCATGGAGTCGGCATTCAGTATACCTACCACACTCACCTTGTCGAAATCCAGTCCCTTGCTGATCATCTGCGTGCCAATGAGCAGATTGGTCTTACCCGACGAGAAATCATCTATCAGCCGCTCGTAAGCATTGCGGGTACGGGTGGTGTCCAAATCCATACGGGCGATACGAGCCTCGGGAAAGATATCCGTCAGTTGGTCTTCGATGCGCTCGGTACCCAGACCTCGCCCCATGAGTTCTGTACTTCCACAGTTGGGGCACTCCGATGGCACAGGATAAGTATATCCGCAATAGTGACAGGTGAGCAGGTTGATATTCTTATGAAGTGTAAGCGACACATCGCAGTTCTTGCACTTAGGCACCCATCCGCATACCTTACATTCCACCATCGGTGCAAAGCCACGACGGTTCTGGAACAGAATGGCCTGCTCGCCATGCGACAAAGCCTCGCGTATGGCTGCTAAAAGTTGAGGAGAGTAGGCACCAGTCATCATCTTGCGATGCCGCAAATCCTTTACATCCACCACCTGGATTTCGGGCAACTGTATGTCCTTGTATCGGGTTTTGAGTTCCACCAATCCGTACTTGCCTTCCTGCGCATTGTAATAACTCTCCATAGAGGGTGTGGCTGTACCCAAAAGAACCTTGCAGTCGGGATACATACCTGCCAACACAATAGCAGCACTGCGGGCATGATAGCGGGGGGCAGGATCTTGTTGCTTAAAGGATGTTTCGTGTTCCTCGTCGATGATGACAAGTCCGAGATTCTGAAAAGGGAGAAAGACTGCACTTCGAGCCCCCAGAATAACATCGTAGGGATGGGCCGACATCTGTTTCTGCCATATCTCCACTCGTTCGGCATCGCTATACTTGGAATGATAAATGCCAAGACGATCGCCAAAAACTTTGTGCAGACGTTCCATGATCTGTACCGTGAGAGCTATCTCGGGCAGAAGATAAAGCACCTGCTTGTGATTGTCAAGAGCCTGCTTGATGAGGTGGATATACACCTCGGTCTTGCCACTCGAAGTCACGCCATGAAGAAGCACCACGTTTTTCTTCATCATCTGAAGGATAATCTTGTTGTAAGCTTCCTGCTGGGCCATGGAAAGTGGTTTGATCTGTTCGAAGTGACTCTCACCTGAGGTATTCAGTCGTCCCACCTCCTCCTCGTAAGTAAAGAGGATGTCGCGGTCGATGAGCGATTTGACGATGGCAGAAGTGCAATGAGCCTCATTCATCAGCTCTTCCTTGGTGACCTTCTTGATGCCTTCGCGAGGCGTATCGTTCTCTAAACTGTCCCAATGGGAAAGGCTGAGAAATGTAGCAAGGGCTTTAGATTGCTTCAGGGCACGCTGTAACATGTTAAGAGCCACATGCTGGGAAGCTTCGTTACGGTATTTGCTCGTAAGCTCCACATACAATTCCATCCTGGGTTTGAACTTCTCTGCAGACTTCATACCTGCAGGCATTGCGGCATTATATACATCGCCCAAAGGTGACATATAATAGTTGGATATCCACGACCATAACCTGTACTGCCGGTCAAGAAGTGTGGGAGTAGCATCCAGCACCTGCTCTATGGGCTTGACCTTAAAGGACGGCTTCTCCTGATGCACCTTTACCACCATGGCAATGTACTTCTTGCTCTTGCCCAATGGCACAAGCACCCGTTTACCAAAAACAACACACCCTTCCATCCCTTCGGGGACAGAATAGGTAAACATGCCAGGTAGCGGCAAGGGCAATATGACATCGACATACTTCATACCCTGCAAAGGTAACAATAAAAAAGCAGATACCCAACATCAGGTATCTGCTTTTATATATTTTAATATGTATCTCCTATGCTTAGAACCAATAACCAAGAGAAATCTGCCAGGTATTGTTTCTTCCCTTCACGACAACAGGATTACCATTGGCATCAGAAACTCCCATATCCATACTGCCGGACTTGTTGCATTCAATGTTGTAGTTGACTGAAGCCTGCAGATGGCTCAACAAAGTTACACCAGCGCCCACATTCACACTGAAGTTTGCCTTTTTCAAGGAATAGCTGGTGGATTTATCCCATTTGAAATTCTTATTTCCTACATTGATTCCCCACTGCGGACCTGCAAAAAGGAAGATATTAGCCAGACTGCTCAGCCCAAAACCATAACGGACATTCACAGGAATATCAATGAATTTTTGTGTAACTGTGGTTGAATTATAAGTTCCGCCCACAACATCGTCGGCAACTTTCACCTTAGCCTCCTTCTGATCATATAAAGCGGCAACGTCAAAACTTAAGCCTGTAACAGGCACTGTCACCTTAACCATAGGACCAAAGAAAAATCCTGCACGGTTTTCCGCATCCCAGTTGTCTCTACTGAGCTTCAAATTGCTGACATTCAAGCCACCCTTCACACCTAACTTAATCTGTGCCTGAGCAGGATTAGCAAAGAGGACAGAAACTGCCAACACAATAAATGATAATACTTTCTTCATACCTTATATTATAAACCTATTATTAATGACGCTGACGACGAACCGAAACTCGGGCTGTACTGGATCCTGACGAACCGGAACTACGCTGACGACGGGTCTTGACTGTAGACGAAGAACCAGAAGTTCTGCTTCTGCGATTCTTCTTCACACCCTTCACGCCCTTCGCATTCTTCTTGTCGGCATTGGCAATACTGTCAAGAGAATCTTTGCGCGCCTGATCGCCCCAGATATTCTTCTCGAAGGCAGCCAACTCTGACTCTATCTTCTTCTGCTCCTTGCTCAGAGCTGAATCGGTAGGACAATATTGAGCCAAGGTTTTACCCAACATATTTGTCGTCTTGTATATCTTGCCCTTATACTGGTTCTTGACAAAATAATCGTCTATACTCATCATGGCAGCATTATTGAGATTGCTCGTCATTATCTGCTGCTTGGAGAGATAGGGAGCAAGGTCAGAATACTTCATCCAGAAGAGAGGATACTTGGTTCCGGCATCACCAAAATCGTCTTCACGTGTCATAATAGGACACAAGGCGATTACCTTGGTATGGAATGTGGCGGTATGCTGGTCGTAGTATGTGGCTTCTTTCACATAGTAAGACTTTACCTCACGAGAAGGAATATCGCTGTCATCGAGGGTCAGTGCTCCATTCTTTCGTTCATAATAGATGTGATAATTGTCCATGAAAGCCTTAGGCACAACACGATCCTCGTAGTTGAAACTCTCATGACCATCCAAGCGATACTGGTAGGCACGAACACGACCGCTCAACATCAGCTTGAACATATAGGTAAAGAGATTCATCTGACCACCGACAGGCTCCACAGGATAATACAATGGTGCATTGGCATCATCATTTAAGTCGAGCTCACGATAGATATCACGTCTCCATACCACATCATCGCCCATGGTGGCCGATGTAGGGAACATTATCTGCGCACGAGTCGTCATGTTGTTGGCATTCGACTGCTGCTTGGCTTTCTGCTGTGCCTGTCTACGAGCTTCTGGCTGGGCATTCGCACCGATTGTCAGCCCCGCAAGCATCAATAACAAAAATATCTTTCTCATTATAATATCTTTATTTCTAAACAATAAGATTCTTCACTCTTTGCATATCTCTACCTCACAATCACCTCCATGGCTGCAGGGAGGTTACGGGTAATTCCATCAGGCCCCACAGCCTTGATGTGAGAGATATAGAAACGACGGTTTCTCGACAGTCTGCGGAACTCCTCACGCTGACGCTCAGAGAAATTGGCTCCAGCCGAAGCCAAAGGTACTGCATTACCCATATTGTCGAAGAAAACTGTCTCAAAACTCAATACACGGAAAGGAATATCCAATAATCCGTCATCAATTGCCGCATGAATACCTGAAGCGCCCATCAGGGAAGCTTTCGACAAGGCGCCACCACGGAAGCGGTTGGTACCCAAAGCCAAGTAAGCTGTTGGATCGGGTAGTTTCCTTACATGGAATACAAATGGAGGCATCGTTCTCGTCTGCCCCTTGTCACGGGCAGTAACATGTATCGTCACGTCCTTACCCACTGCTGATGGTACTGCCACAAAACGTCCGTTGCCCTTCGATATGAACGAGCCACCTGTCATGGTTGCAGATACAGCATTGGCAGGAACTCCTGGCACACTGATGCTGACAGGGTTTTTGAAACCTGCATACAATACATTCATCATATCTGCTGCCACTGTGGCAGTATTAGGTGCAGGAATTACAGTATACTTCTGCAGGAAGTTTCGACGCATCACATCGCCTCTGGCATTCCGCATCAGGATATAGCCACCAAACTGGTGCTCGCCAACTCCACCTGCTGTGAACGAATACTGACCATGAGCAGTGTTCACTCTCACTCCATTGACATAGATCTCAGGCTGCTGAGTTGTATCGACTGCAGCCATCACGATGTTGGCATTGAAACGCTCGCCAGGATAAAGAGTTGTCTTCTCGGGAATAACAAAGGCGTCAAGCTTGTTGACTCTTATATCTTTCATGTCGATATTGGAAACCAAGGTATGCAACACTTCACCCTCGGCATAACGAACATCGCTCTGCAACTTAGACAACAAAGTAACGGCTGCTGCCACGGGCATATTCTCAAACATGTACTCCTGCCAGTTCTTGCCCAAATTCTTTGCATCCTTAGGCACACGGGTAGAAAGATTGCTCTGGATGATTTTCTTCTGATGCTCATCGGTGACCATCATCAATATACGATCACGATAGCTGTTGATGGCACGATATAATTTGCCACCCTTACCAGAACCAGGAGCCAGCATCACTATACCTGCCGCCTCAAGATTATCCTTATTCTCTATATGCAATACATCTCCATCGCTTCCATCAGCTTCACGCACGATGGCTTCCTTCAGCTGCTGGGCAAAGTTGTAGAGCGAATCGCTCATTTCCTTAACCTGTGTCGCCTTCTCAAACCATGCCTTTACCTTGGCAGGATTCTGCTTCATCTGATCAGCAAAATTACTATATAAGGCAGCATTCTCGGCAGAAGAGTTGGCTGTTGTACGGTTCAGACTCTCCTCTACTATAGAAAATCCATTGAGCACCTCGGTCGAGATGTTCAATGCCAGCATAGCCATCAAGACGAGATACATCAGGTTGATCATCTTCTGGCGAGGCGATATAGGTCTTTTCTTAATTGCCATTCTTTAATTTGCTTATTTCACTTGTTTTCTCCCTCTTCGTCCGTAGAGAGAGAGTTCGTATCTCTATGCTTTTTAATCTTCACTCACATGGGGTGCGGCTGCCCTCATATTGACAGTCATCGCCTCAATCATACGAGTATAGATCTTGTTGAGTTGCTCTATCTGCTGAGCCATCTTGCGACTCTGCTCATTTATCTGGTCGATAGTGCCAATTTGCTGACTGGCACCCTTCAACTGCATTTCATAAACCTTACTGATACCGGTAAGAGTACGATTCAGATTCTCCATCTCCTCGCTGTCACGAGTAAGTCGAGTACTCTGATCATTCACCTTCTCCAAGGTTTCTACCAACTTCTTCAACTCTTCCACATAGTTGCTTTGAGCCTCGGCCATCTCGGGAGTGATATTCTGCTGACTTCCTATCCAGACACCATTGGCTACAGACTGCTGCGTGCTATCACCACTGCCACAGGCCACAGTCTGAACAGGCTTCTCGAGAGAATCGCTTACCTCAGGATCTGCCATACTGATAGTTGATGCAGAAGAAGAAGAAGAAGAAGCCTGAGGATTGCCTACGACAACGACAGAAGGCTGAACATTACCAACAGGTGAAGCCTGAGAGGAAGCTACACGTCCTTCTTCATAGGTCACCTTACCTGTCTCGAGATATTCCTCAGTCACATGAGTAGGGATATCTCGCCCGTCAGCAGTCTTGTCGAAAGGACGGTCGAAGGCGGAAAGAAAGAATACCACAACCTCGGTTCCCATACCAAGGAACATCATGAAATTAGCTCCAGGCAGGTGGGTCAACTTAAACAACGCACCAGCAATAACGACAGAAGCACCCCAACTGTAAGCATAGTTCAGAAAGGTCTGACCAGGCACACTGTCCATCCATCTTTGCAGACGGTATACGATATTGAATTTACTATATTCGCCCATGGCTATTATCTCCTTTTCTTTGTTTTTATTGTTTTTTGTTTAGCACTCGATGTGGTAGCAAGACTTCTCACACATCTGAATCCTATATATGACCGTGGTTGATTCTGATATTCCCAAGAACGCCATGCCGAACGGATAAATGACTCTGGATCTTTCCATGACCCTCCGCGTACACTCTTCTTTTTCAGACGATAGGGATCTTCCTTGGCTGCATTGTAGACAAGAGTAGGATTCAGGTCATTCATAGCATCAACTCCAGCCTCTGTAAATACTGTGCTGGTCCATTCAGCCACATTACCGGCCATATCATACAAACCATTGGAATTGGGTGAATATATAGCCACCTTGCTGGTTATCAGATTGCCATCCTTGGTGTAGTTACCACGATCGGGTTTAAAGTTGGCATAGAAACAACCATCGCCGTTCTTTACATCCTTGTTGTCCCATGGAAACTCATTCTGATCCTTGCCTCGAGCGGCAAACTCCCATTCTGCCTCAGTAGGGAGACGGTAACGCTGAACGAACCTTGCCTCAGGGCCTAAGCCTTTCAGCAGATAATCTGTACGCCATGCACAGAAGGCATTGGCCTGTTCCCAGGTAACACCTACTACGGGATAGTCGTTATAAGCTGGATTGCTGAAATAGCTTCTCAGATAAGTCTCATTGTCTGAGTTTCTGAAATCGTTGACCCAACAAGTAGTATCGGGATATACATTAACAATGTAGGTGTTGAGGAAATCCCAAGGACCCGACAACTGACGGTTAATGGTTTCACTGACGATTTTTCCTTCATCATCCACATAAGCTGTATCCTTGGATATCATCACCACCTCGTTTGGATCAATATTGATATCTGTATTCAGGTTTCGCTCCTGTGGATTGATACGGTTGCGACGCAAAGCCGCAGCTGTATAGTCATAAATCTCATATTTATAGTTCAACTGGCGACAGTCTATCAATTTCTCCCCCGTAACAGGATTGACAGCATAAAGACTCTCTATCGCCCGCTGCTCATCTTCGTTAGGTTTCTTGGGAAGTTGTTTTTTCCAGTTGACACGCGGAGTTACAGGATTACCCTGCTTGTCCTCAGTAATCATATAGGTTTCATCGCCACCATAGGCGGGATCTGCCAAACGGGTACGAAGAATAGAATCCCTCACATAGGATACAAACTGCTTGTACTCTGAATTTGTGATTTCGGTATCATCCATCCAGAAACCATCTACAGAAACTTCCTTGCGAGGTGTTTTCTCTCCCCACAGCGAATCTTCTGTTTCTAATCCCATCTTCAGGAATCCTCGATTGATTTTTACCATTCCATAAGGTGCTGGTTCTGCAAAATTCCTTCCACCGACGCCCACTACCTCACCGCCTCTACCGGAGACCGAGGCTGACTTGGCTCCAAAGCATCCAGTTAATGCCAAGAGAGCTACTGCCGAACAGAGGGATAATATACATTTCTTCATATTCATGTTTGCTTATAATATTCTTACGCTTTTGTGCTTGTTTCTTCCTTTTTTAACAAGATTGATATCGGTCTGATAACCTACAAAGAGTTCGTGGCTACCATTACCTGGTGAGATGGCTGAAGTATAAAACTCATAGCTATAACCTAACACAACACCATGAAAACGGCCACCTATGAGGCCGGTCACAGAATTGGTGGGACTATAAGAGACGCCTCCATAGAGCATCTTCTTCTCATGAGTATACACCAGACGACAACTAACATCTCCTCGCCAAGCTACTCCGTCATACTTCACAAGAGCAGAAGGCTTCACTGATAAAAACGGATTTCTCAACTTAATATTGTATCCTCCAGTCAAATAATATACAGGAGAGATGTCTATTTCATTGGTTTCACCTAACTCTATCTTGGGAGAAGTGAGGTGCTGGGCAGAAACGCCTACGTACCAAGCGCCATGCATATAGTAAACACCTGCACCAATATCAACAGAATTTCCATTTACATTAGTCTTCGGTAAAGCAGGGTCATTGCCTTCCTCTACATCCACCTTGCTTCCATCGAAACTTTCAGAGATAAAACCTGCCTGTATACCTGCACTCAACATTCCACCAAAAAGTCTTCGTTTGAAGGCATATTGGGCTGCCAGGCGCTGATGGGTGAAAAGACCTATCTGATCGTTCATCAGTTGAAGACCTACACCATGATAGTTTTTCAAAAGATAAAAAGGCATGTCAGCCGATACATACATCGTTCGTGGGTTATGTTCATAACCTGCCAGGTCTATGGCATAAGCGCCCGTTACGTTCAATTTAGCCTGTTTTCCAACTGAAGCTGGATTAAAAGAAGGCTCCATATCAAAATAATGACTAAACGAAGGATCGTACTGAGCATTCACAGACAGAACACCCAGCAACAGGACGTATAATATAATGAGACGTTTCAACACAATTAAATAACGAAATAATACGATTTTTATTGTATATAGGCAATATTCGATTTACCACATATCATTATAAGGCAAACTGAATAATAATAACCACACTAAAGATAGATTACCTTTTTATAGTAACAACATGTCTTATATACCTATTTATATATATATTATATACGGGAAACACAAGATAGTACAAAGTGCAAACGATAAAGGCTGCCCAAAATGAGCAGCCCTATCATCGACTTTTTTAATATTCGTCGTCATTCCACAAGAAGTCATCCTTTGAAGGATAATCGGGCCAAATGTCCTCAATGCTTTCATAGACATCACCCTCATCTTCTATCTCCTGCAAATTCTCCAGAACTTCCAGAGGCGCACCCGAACGAGTTGCATAATCTATCAACTCTTCCTTTGTAGCAGGCCATGGTGCATCTTCAAGCTTCGAAGCTAATTCAAGTGTCCAATACATAGCTGTCTTTTTTTAGATTTATATTTGCGTGCAAAAGTAATAAAATATATTTTATCTGCAAGCATTTGGAGCATTTTTTCTTAATAAAACAGAAGAATAATGCAATTATTACATTATTTTATCCATATTTGCCCACAATAATCAAAAATTCACCTCATAATGCTGCTTGTAAACGGACTTATCGAAAAACACAATGCCACAATAATATAGATGGTAAGTAATACCGACATGTACATCTGCCTGAAGTTTTTTCCACAAAGCACGATTCTTATTGTTAATACCATTAACTACCAACAAGGTTTGAGATGTGCATTTGGTCAACAATTCATCAAGCACATCAGCTGCATATTCCAGGTCAACCCAAATCAGTATGCGATCCGTGTTCGGAACGCAACGAAATGCACTTTTTTCCAAGAATTCAGAAATCGCACCTGACTTCATACGATGAGATCCGGCCTGAGCATACTTCAAAAACTGAGGTTGATCACAGTAACAGAAATCTGGCTGCCAAAAATTAGCTAAACGAAAGAACAGCCTCCCCAACTTATGTTGATGTTTGGACAACATATTCATATGCTCCTTCAATTCTTCATAAGCATAATAAGGATAATGCTCATTTATGACGTAACGGATAAACCGATACGCCGAAGGAGACTGAACACCAAAACCGCGACAATGAGTACATCGTTTCAGCCAAATCCATGAAGATTTCAAAAAATAAAGCATAATCACATAGAATGAATAACAAATATATAATTTCAAAATTGAAATGTCACAAAGATCGGTGTAAACCCCAAAAGAGATACACTAAAGAACGGACATCACTCATATACAGAATGAACCAAAGATTAGAACGAATCAAAGATCAAAATGTGACAAAATATGGATGCAAAGATAATCGGGTAGGAGGTAAATGCTAATCATAAAAGGCATTTGCCTTCTATTTTCACA
>OJML01000326.1_pt1 | contig 29111 bp, 18 predicted proteins | sample 1597221 | NCBI WGS metagenome assembly OJML01 (sample SAMEA2452123, study PRJEB22498) | human gut metagenome | biome: human feces; feature: human gut; material: feces | place: Australia | collected 2012 | reverse complement strand
AAGCCTGTCCTGGGTTAGGACCTACCTCGCGAACCACGCAGTCGGCATAGCGGATAGCGATGTCGAGGAACTTGCGGCTACCTGTAGCCTGCCAGTGAGCCACGGCACCTTCTACCATGTGCCCCAGGTTGTAGAGCTCGTGACTCAAATCCTCTTCCTTGCTCCAGCGCTTGTCGCCTGCCCAGAAATGAGGATGCTTCGGGTTCTGTGTACGGGCGGTATAGAGATATCCGTCAGCCTCCTGAGCCGGAGCGATGATATCGAGCACACTGTCGATATACGCCTTGAGTTTCTTGTCTGGGTAGGTCTGAAGCACGTAGCTGGCACCCTCGATGGTCTTGTATGGGTCGGTATCATCGAAGCTCAGCGGCATCAGTTTACCTACATCATACTTCTCGCTAGGATGTGCAGCGCGTTCAAAGTTCTTATATCTTCCCTCTGATTCGCATTTGCTGAAAGCCAGCGGGATGGTCACCTTGCGAGAGGTTTCGATACGCTGTCCCCAGAACGTATTGTTCCAAACCTTTACTGATGTGAAAGGCACCGGAGTGATAGGATAACCACCCGAGTTCTTGTTTACCTTCTGTGCCGAAGCAGGCATCAATGCCAATGCCGCCAAGGCTGTTGTCATCAAAATCTTTTTCATGTTTTTTACTTTGAACTTTGAATTTTGAACATAGAACTTTATGATTAGTAAAGCTCAATGTTCTCTTTTCAGTATTCTTGATTATTATTTTTTAATTCTTAATTCTTTTTGGGGATGTATTGGCATCGAAAGTCTTTTCTGCAGCCTCCTGTTCCCAGTTATAATAACGGAGATTGGTGAGGGTAAATTGTTTTTCGCCTGCAAGAATTTCCAGTTTTCCTTCAGAAAGATTGGCAATACCTGTATTATCGGATTACCATAAGTTTTTATTTCTGTTGCAAATTTACGAATAGAATTGTTTATGTAATGCAAAGTAAGCCCAAAATGATGAAAATTTCGTATCACAAGTATCCAGTTAGACGATAATTGTATCTTTATGTACGATAATTTTAGGACTTCGTTGATTTTTTCTGTTATTTTGCAAGCGTAAACAAAAACGTATCATTTTTAAACCTAGAAGATATGAATTCACAGCTGTTCACATTATTAATAGGAGTAGCTTGTTTGCCTGGAATGACAACAGCAGCCACGGTTTATCGCACCATCTCTAAGGTGGAGGCAATATCAGAGGATTGTCCGGTGGGCACAGCTCCCCGACTTCCTAATCTCGTGTGGGTAACCTATTCTGATGGTTATTCAGAGTATCGGCAGGTACGCTGGGCTAACGCTCCGCTTGCTGATGAGCAGGCTGAGGCTGATGCGCAGAAACATCCTGCCGGGAGCCAATATGAGATAGGTGGTTTTGTGATTGGTGATGAGACTACTGACAATGGTTATCCTGTCAAGGCACAGATCAAGGTGGTGGCTGAAGGCTATCAGACTCCAGAAAAGGAAGTGGCTCATACCTTCTCACTCGCTGATGTGAGCATAGATGGTGACAACCGACTCACCCACAACCGTGATGAGGCACTCCGTGAGATCTGTTCCTGGGATGTTACCCAACAACTCTACAACTATCGCGATACCTACGGACTCAGTACCGAAGGGTATACCAAGAGTGATGGCTGGGATTCGCCAGACACCAAGCTCAAGGGTCATGGATCTGGCCACTATATGTCGGCAATCGCACAGGCATACGCCGTGGCAACTAATCCTGAACAGAAGGCAATCCTCCGCAAGAACATCATCCGAATGGTGAATGAGTTGCGAGAGTGTCAGGAGAAGACCTTCGTATATAATAAGGAACTGAAGCGCAACTGGGAGGCTCGTGATTTCGCTCATGAGGCTGAACTCAGAGAGATGAAGGGCACCTGGGCTGCTTTTGATGAGTATAAGAAGCACCCTGAACAGTATGGTTACGGCTATATCAACGCCATTCCGGCTCAGCATTGTGCTCTGATTGAAATGTATCGTGCCTACAACAACTCCGATTGGGTTTGGGCACCTTATTACAGCGTACACAAGCAACTTGCCGGTCTGATAGACATCGCAACCTACTTTGATGATAAGGAAATCTGCGATAAGGCTCTCCTCATCGCCAAGGATATGGGACTCTGGGTATGGAACCGCATGCACTACCGCACTTACGTAAAGCAGGACGGCACCCAGGATGAGCGCAGAGCCAAGCCGGGCAACCGCTACGAGATGTGGGACATGTACATCGCCGGTGAGGTGGGAGGTATGAGTGAATCGCTCGCCCGTCTTTCTGAGATGGTTTCCAATCCGGATGAAAAGGCAAAGCTCCTCGAGGCTGCCAACTGTTTCGATGCGCCTAAGTTCTATGATCCGCTGAGCAAGAACATCGATGACATCCGCACCCGCCATGCCAACCAGCATATTCCGATGATTATCGGAGCGTTGCGCAGCTACAAGAGCAACCATAAACCATACTATTACAATCTGACTGAGAACTTCTGGAGACTGGTGCAGGGCAGATACATGTATGCGATGGGTGGTGTAGGAAATGGAGAGATGTTCCGCCAGCCATATACCCAGATTCTGAGTATGGCAACCAATGGACTGCAGGAAGGCGAATCGCAGGCTTATCCGGATATCAACGAAACCTGCTGCGCGTATAACCTCGTCAAACTGAGTAAGGATTTGAACTGTTATAACCCTGATAATGCGCAGTATCTCGACTATATCGAGCGCACGCTGTACAATCAGATTATCGGTTCCCTCAATCCGGACCAGTATCAGACCTGCTATCAGTATGCGGTAGGATTGAATGCCACCAAACCATTCGGCAATGAGACTCCTCAGAGTACCTGCTGCGGCGGTACAGGTTCTGAAAACCATACCAAGTACCAGCAGTCGGCTTATTTCGCCAACGATCATACCCTCTGGGTAGGTCTCTATATGCCAACCACCCTCCACTGGAAGGAGAAGGGTGTGACCATCAAGCAGGATTGCCTGTGGCCGGCACAGCATTCAGCCATCAAGATTACGGAAGGCGAGGGCGATTTCACCCTGAAACTCCGTGTACCATACTGGGCAACTCAAGGTTTCTCCATCAAGGTGAACGGCAAGGAAGTGGCAAAGAGCTATCAGCCTAGCACCTATGTAGAACTGGAGCAGAAGCACTGGAAGGTGGGCGATGTCGTAGAAATCGACATGCCATTCAGCAAGCATATCGAATATGGTGCCGACAAGCTTTCGAGCGATGTGGCAAATCTGGACGGTACTCCGCTGAAGACATCCTGGGTAGGAACCCTGATGTACGGACCATTGGTGATGGCAGGTACAGGCGCACAGACCTGGAATCAGGCTACGCTGAACATCGACTCCCGATTGAATAATATCACCGTGGGCGAATCGAACGGCGTGACAACAGGTGCAGGAGCCAATCTCCTTACCCTGAAGCTGGATGGCAAGGAATTCCAGCCAGACTATTATCGCAACGCTAACAGTACCCACTACTACCGCATCAACCTGACCGATGCCAAGAGCAAGAAGAGCAAGAAGGTAACCCAGAATGAACTGGAAGGCACTACTGCCATCCTGAACCGTGCTATCAACACGATGCGCCCTGGCAATCTTGCAGAGATGGAAAATCTCAGAGAACTTTCCGGTCTGCTTCGCCGTGCCGGCTGGCCTGATGAAAATACCAGCGCAGAACTAAAGGATGCCATCAGTTATGGCAGAATGGTTCAGAAATACGTGACCGACGGAAGTGGAACCCACGACATGATTCATGCCGCTGTGGAAAAACTGAAGAAGGCGATGAAACAATAACCCCAAAAATATAAAAGGCAATTTCTGAATAGAAATATAGGCTAAAAGGCGAAAATATCGTCTAAAATACCAAAATTAACGATATTTTCACCTTTTTAGACGATTTTGTGGCGTAATATGCTAAATATTATGTTACTTTGCAATCGAAATTTAAAAGAAGAATAAACCTAGCAAAAATAGAATATGAGACAGACACAAAATATTTCAGGCTTTGGATATAGCCAAGCTTATGTAAAAGCCATCGCGTGTTTGATCCTTGCATGTGGAGGAGCATTATCTACTTTAGCAGCAAGCGAGACCTCATCAACCCCTAAGGTAGAAAATGTTCAGCAGAACGATGTTACCGTAAAGGGTGTAGTGAAGGATGCCAATGGTGAAGCCATCATTGGTGCGAGTGTTATTGAAAAAGGTAACGCCAAGAATGGTACTGTTACCGATATTGATGGCAACTATACCTTGAAGGTAAAACGTGGCGCAACCTTAACAATCTCCTATATCGGATATGTAAATCAAGAGACCAAAGGCGGTGATGTGACACTTCAGGAAGACTTGAAGTCTTTGAACGAAGTAGTCGTAATCGGTTATGGTACCCAGAAGAAGGGGGATATCACTTCTGCCATTACCAGTATTAAGGCGGAAGACTTTACAACAGGTAAAGTGAAAGATGCTGCCGAGTTAATTAAGGGTAAGGTTGCTGGTTTGACTATTGCCAATGGTTCTGGTGACCCTAATGCAGAATCTACCATCCGTCTTCGTGGTGTGATTTCCTTGAATGGTAGTAACACGCCTTTGGTTCTTGTAGATGGTATTGAAGGTTCTCTTAGTACTGTAGCTCCTGAGAATATTGCAAGTATTGATGTTTTGAAGGATGCTTCCGCTGCTGCTATCTATGGTACTCGTGGTGCTAATGGTGTTATCATCATTACCACTAAAGGTGGTCAGCGTGAGTCTAAGACAGAAGTAAGCTATTCTGGCTATGCTTCTTTGTCAGCTTTTGCCAAGACTCTTGATTTCATGGATGGAGCAGATATCCGCGAAGGTAAGACGGATTTTTCGGATAAAGGTTATGATACAGATTGGTTGGATGCTATAACTAGAACAGCATTTAGCCATAATCATAATGTGTTAATTCATGGCGGTAACAAGACTACTACTTATTCAGCAGATTTTACTTATCGTAAGGATGAGGGTGTCTTTTTGGATACCTATAATGAAAATATGAAGGCTAGTTTCGACTTGAGCCATTGGATGCTTAACGATATGGTAAAGATTCAAGTAAATCTTTTGAAAACATGGCATGAGAATGGTCCTATCGATGCTGCTGGTCAGATGTTATATCGTCAGGCTATTATTCGTAATCCTACGGAGCCAATCTATAATGCTGATGGTAGTTACTGCGAGAATTTTGCCGTAAACTATTATTATAATCCATTGGGTATTATCAAGGAGCACAAGGGACAGTATAAAACTGAAACTACTCGATTTACAGGCTCTCTTATATTTGAACCAATTAAGGGCTGGCAGACTAAGGCTATGTTCTCTACGGATCGTTTCAACAATCATGATCAGACCTATTATACTTCTAAGTATTATAGTCAGGCTTCCGAAAACCATACAGGTTACGCTTCCCAGAATTATGATACAGGTCAGACCGATAATTTCGAGTTGACAAGCAATTTCAACCATCAGTTTGGTGAGCATCGTTTTAATGCGCTTGCTGGTTACAGCTATCAAGAAGACACATGGTATGGATTCAGTGGTAACAACTATGATTTTCCTACCGATATGTTCGAGTATAACAATATGTATATCGGTGCAGCTCTTAAGAATGGTAAGGCGGGATTAAATAGCTACAAGAGCGAGTCGAAGTTGATTGGTTTCTTTGGACGTATCAGTTACGGCTATGCTGATAGATACAATATTCTTGTCAGTGTTCGTCATGAAGGCTCTTCTAAGTTTGGAGCCAATCATAAGTGGGGAACTTTCCCTTCTGCATCACTTGGATGGACTATCAGTAATGAAAAGTTCATGAAGGATGTAAAGTGGGTGAACAACTTGAAACTTCGTGCTGGTTTTGGTGTTACAGGAGTAATTCCTAATGACCCTTACCAATCATTGACTCGTTGGACATATGGTAGTAGCAGTATAAATCCTACTTATTATTACGACAATAACAAATGGAATCTTGGTTTGATTGTAAACTCAAATCCAAATCCAGATTTGAAGTGGGAAAAGTCAACAGAGTTCAACATAGGTTTGGATTGGAGCATCTTGGGTGAGCGATTGAGTGGTACTATAGATGTTTATAAAAAGACCACAAAGGATATGCTTTGGTGGTATGATGTACCAACCCCACCAAACTACTATAAGCAAACTCTTGCCAATGTGGGTGAGATGCGTAACCAAGGTATCGAGGCTTCTGTTACGGCAATTCCTGTTCGTACAAAAGACTTTGAATATAAAACAACTGTTACAGTTTCTCATAACTCAAATAAGTTGATCAGTTTGTCAAATGATCTTTATGAAACAGCCAATCAGCGTGATGAGGCTTATTTAGGTGAGCCAATTTCTATGTCTACACAGCGATTGGAGGTTGGTAAGTCTATTGGTAATTTCTACGGAATGAAATCTGTGGGTGTTTCAGAGAATGGCTTGTGGATGATAGAGAATGTTGAGACTGGAGAGGCAGAGGAGTTTAAAGACAATATGTTGTCTAATGACAAGTATCGTCAGTATTTAGGCAATGCTCTTCCTAAGGTGTATATGGGATGGACTAATGCATTCCGTTACAAGAACTTCGACTTGTCTTTGCAGTTCACTGGTCAGTTCGGGTTCAAAATCTTGAACGAGGCTCGTTGCTACTACGAGAATAACTCTATAGCATACAATCGTTTGAAGTCGGCAAATGATGAGCCTTACGGATGTGGACATAAGTTGTCTTCAGCACAAAAGCAGGCTTTTGTCAGCTACTATCTGGAGAATGGTGATTTCTTGAAATTGAGCAGTGCAACTTTGGCTTATAATGTGCCTCTTAAGGAGAATAAGTATGTAAAAGCTGCTCGTGTTTATCTTTCAGGAACAAACTTGTTTACTATTACAGGTTATAAAGGATTGGATCCAGAGTTGACCAATAAGGATGTGCAAGCTTCTGGTATTGATTGGAGAGATAAGTATCCGTCCATTCGTACCTTTACATTGGGAGTCAATCTTACATTCTAACAATTTTAAGTGTTATAGATATGAATACTAAATTTCGTAATATATTATATGGTACAATGCTGGGAGTTGCAGGATTGGCTACTACTGGATGTACCGATTTGGATGAGCATTTATATGATACAATTGCTACCGAAAACCATGAGTTTACCAATAAGGAAATCATGGCTATGTTCGGTCCCGTATATAGCAGTTTGCGTGATGTATATTGGGGATGGTATAGTTATGCCGATATGATGGACCAATCTTCTGATGTTTGGTGTATTCCTTATCGCATTGGTATTGGTTGGGGAGATCTTTATGTGTCTATGCATAAGCATGAGTTCCATCCACAGATTGCGCATTTTAACGATACTTGGACTCGTAACTATGCAGGTATCAATGCTTGTAATAAGTTGTTGGGGTATCAGCAGATTCAGAAGAATCCTAAGTTGGTGGCTCAGTTGAGAGGCTATCGTGCCTTGTATTACTATATACTCTTTGACTTGTTCCGCAATATTCCTTTGGATACTGAATTTGAGCACCCTGATGGTTGGTTACCAGAGCAAGCTAAGCCTCAGGAGACCTTTGATTTCTTGGTCAAGGAATTGAATGAGATAGCAGACGATTGTGGCACAACTATAGAGATGGGCAAGCTCAACAAGTATGCCATCCATATGATTTTGGCAAAAATGTACTTGAATCATAATGCTTGGTTCCAGGATGATTCCGACAATAGCTGGTATGGTAAGTGTATAGATGAACTTAATCAGGTAATGGAGGGACCTTTCTCTTTGGCTTCTGCATATTCTGCTAACTTTATGGATGATATCTCTGGCTCTCCTGAGATAATCTTTGGTATCCCATTCGAGAATAAGTATGCTTCTGGTAACTATATGGCAAATATATGGATGCACGTAGCTGGTAAGGCAACTTGGGGCTTTGATGGTTGGGCAACAGGTGGTGCTGCTGTGATGCCTCAGTTCCTTGATACTTATGATAAGGATGACTCTCGTTTTAAGGATTGTTGGATTGGTGGTCAGCAGTATGATGCTTCTGGTGCTCCTATTTATTATGATGGTGAACCTTTGGTTTACACTAAGGAGTTACATAGTATTGATAATCCAGGTTGTTATCCTTTCGAAAGCTACCGTTTAGTGAAGTATGAAATCAAGGGTGGTGAGTATGGTTCTTCATATGATGATGTACCATTCTTCCGCTTGGCTGATGCTTATATGATGAAGGCTGAGTGCTTGCTTCGTCTTGGTGGCTATAAAGGCGAAACAGAGCAGACTGCTGCAGATTTGGTTACCAAGGTTCGTGAACGTAACTTCTTGAACAACCCAGAGAAGGCAAAGGTGACCGTAGAAAAATTGAAAGGTGGTAGTGTGTATGCATACGGACACCGTGAAAACCAAGGAAAAATGGGTGAGGCTGACAAATGGATTATTACCAATGAAGGTGGACAAGACATTGAATTCGGTGGATTGCTTGATGAACTGGCTTGGGAATTCGTGGCAGAGCATCATCGTCGTCAAGACTTGATTCGTTTCCATATCAAAGGGTCTAGCGAGAATGTCTATAATGGCAAGTCATGGTTCTGTAAAGATGCAAATCCAGATAAAACAGACCGCCATAAGGATATCTTCCCTATTCCAAAGTCGGCTTTGGATGGCAACCCTAAGTTGAAACAGAATCCTGGTTATGCTGATAATAATCAGTGATAAAGTTATAAACTGAAAATAATAAAACAATATGAAAAAGATATTTTTATATACAATGTTAGCTTGCATGGCCGTATCATTCGGATCATGCAGCGATGATCCGATGGATGCTACCGAGAAGCATGTGTTGATAACACTCTCGTTTCTCCTTTTAATACGTACATATCCGAAGCGTAAGATGTGTTGTCTTAATACCCTATAACTCATTACTTAAACAGTCATACTTCCACGTTTATTTGGCTTGAACATCTTGATTTGTGTGGTTGCTGCCATATGCCGACAACATTGCTGCCATATGCCAGCAACATTGCTGGCAATTGCCGACAATCTTGCTGGCATATGGCAGCAATCGCATACATCTAATTCTTTAAGGCGATAGATTGGTCTTCTCACATCATATCAGCTATGTGTTTTAGCCTTTAAGAATACTCAAGAAAGCATTCAAAAATAGTTATTTTGCAAGCGGAACTTAACATGAACTTATTTACTGAACTTCCTGATATGCGAAAGTTCAGTAGTCTTACTGTTAAAAAGTAGCTATTTGCTTGTTTTGGGGCTTTTTTTGTTCTTTTTGTTGTATTTCTCGTTATATTTTTGTAATTTTGCGGCATTAAATTATCTAACAACAGAAAATAAAGACTCATATAATGAGAAAGATATCTACTCTAGTGGTTTCTGTGCTCTGCATGATGATGCCTGTAGGGGCTGAGGCGCAGGTACCGACAGCCTTCGTCTCGAAAGGGGCTACGGATATTCAGGCGCAGCCACATTCGATAACGCAAACCAACTCGGGTGCACAATTGGCTGCTATCGACCCTATGGTGCGCTCTATCACGATGGATAATGGTTTGCCGAGTAATGCTGTGCGTAGCGTGGTTCAAGGTTCCGAGGGATACATGTGGTTTGGTACAGACAACGGATTGTGCCGTTTTGACGGATACGATGTCAAAACCTATTATAATCCCTTTATGACTGTAGACCAGTTTGTGAGCGCCCTTACTGCTTGCGAAGAAGGACTGCTGGTAGGTTGCAATAATGGAGCCTATCTGTTCTGTAATGCAACCGACCAATTCCAGAAACTGAGTGATAAGATTACGGCGCCAGTCCTAAATTTCTCGCTTGACGGCGATCAGAATGTTTGGATTTCTACTAGCGGACAGGGCGTGTTCAGATACAATCGGACTACTCACGAACTGCATCAGTATCCGATGAAGAATATTCAGGGTAAAGTGAAAAGTACGCTGGTTGATGCCAACAACCAGGTATGGATGCTCTGTAACCAGGGTGAAGCCAGCATCTATCATCTCAACAAGTCGACCGACCAGTTTGAAGCATTCCCTCTGAAGGGCGATGCAACCATGTTTCACGGCATGGCGATGCTGGCTACTCCCGATGGCAATGTTTATGTCGGAACCTGGGAAAACGGACTTTACAAGCTCAACGCCGATGGTAGTGCCGAACAGCTCATCAGCGGAACCTTGAGTAATGCTGTTCATCATATCCATCAGCTTTACTGCAACGACAACAAGTCTCTTCTCATAGCCAGCGATGATGGATTGGTGCAGTATGACATTCAGAACCGTATCTGGCACATGTTGTCGGAAGTCAACAATCCGAGCCGGAGTACGAGCGAGCGCTTTGTTTATGGTATTGCGGATGATAATGAAGGTGGCACTTGGGTATCTACTTACTATGGTGGTGTGAATTATCTTCCTTCTACGAGTTTTGAAGAGCGTTTCCATGCTTATTCTGCCCGTCTGGGCGGATTGCGCGGTAATGTGGTAGGAAGATTCTTCGAAGACCGCCAGCATCGCATCTGGATAGCTACGGATGATGCGGGACTCGACTGCTTTAATCCCCAGACCAACAGTTTTGTTTCTTATCCGGGCAAGGCGGCTATGGGCAAGTATAATGTTCATGCGCTCTTTGCTGATGAAAATAATCTGTGGGTAGGAACCTATGGCAATGGTGTCATCAGAATGAATATGGCTACCGGAGCGCAGCAGGTTTTCCTGACCGATGGAATGGCTTCGGGCGGTAATGCCTATTGTATTTATCGCGACCGGAAAAAACGCCTCTGGGCGGCTACGATGGATGGTGCCAACCTCTTCGATGAAGGACAGCAGAAGTTCAGCAAAATCAAGTCGTTCAAGTCGCTTACCATCGATATCAAGGAAGATCCTCAGGGTAACGTATGGTTTGCTACCCAGGGAGGCGGCTTGTGGCGCTTGGACAAGAATAATGCCTGGAAACAGTATAAACATGTAGAGAATGATTCTACTTCGCTGGTGAGTGATCAGGTAAACTGTCTAGTTATTGGCGAAAAGGGGCAGCTCTATGTCGCAACCGGCGAAGGACTTTGCGAATTTCTGCCTTCAAAAGGTATATTCCGACGCATCTCCATCGATGCGCCTAGTCAGGAATTCATGAGTCTTGTCATTTCGCAGGGAGTAATGTGGATTTCTACCAGCAAGGGAATTGTGAAATATACGCCGGGTGAACCTGTCCAGCTATTCAATAAATATGACGGACTCACTTGCGACCAGTTTATGCCAAACGCCGGACTTCTGGCTTCTGATGGCAGAATCTATTTCGGTTCTACAAGAGGTTTAAACTGCTTCTATCCATATCTCGTCAAGATCAACCAGGTAGCTCCTCCTGTAGCAATCACCTCGGTAGAACTCTTCGGTCAGCCGATAGAGGCGGGGAGCGACCAGCTGGAGAAATCTCTGAGTCATGCAGCAGAACTCAATCTGTCTCATAACGAGAATACCATCAATATCTCGTTTGCCGCCCTGAGCTATGTATCGCCTGAGAAGAACCAGTATGCTTACAAACTTGAGGGAGTAGACAAGGATTGGATTTATACCCACGAGCATCGTGCCAACTATACCAATCTTCCTGCCGGAACCTATACCTTCCTGGTTAAGGCAACCAATAATGATGGTGTATGGTCGAAGAATGAGGCAAAACTGCAGATTGTGGTTCATCCGCCGTTCTGGTGGTCTTTGCCAGCCAAGATTCTGTATCTTCTGCTCATCGGTTACGCAATCTACTGGTTCATGCAGAGCCGGTTGAAACGTGAGAAACTCCGTCATCAGGAAGAACTCGACCAGTTGGAACTCAAGCAGGATCAGGAGATGAGAGATGCCCGCCTGCAGTTCTTCACGATGATTGCCCATGAAATCCGTACGCCGGTAACGCTTATCATCGGACCTTTGGAGAGTCTGAAAGAGCATTGGAAACAGGTTTCCGGAAAACTTTCCGATGGTGAGACTATCACGCAGACGCTTTCTGTTATCGACCGTAACGCCCAGCGGTTGCTCCTGCTCGTCAATCAGCTGCTCGATTTCAACAAAGTGCAGCAGAAGGGCATGCAGGTTCATTTCCGTTTGAACAACATTTCGAAGCTGATGCATGCTGTGGCAGAACGCTTTGCTCCTACCTTCGAGCAGAAAAGCATCCGTCTTGATGTAGATTATCCAGCCGGTGAGCTCGTGGCGATGATTGACCAGGAGGCCATTACCAAGGTTATCAGCAATCTGATGAGCAACGCCTTGAAATATACCGAGGATTATGTACGCTTGTCCTGCCGCCTGCTGGAGAATGGAACCCATTTCCGCATTGAGGTGGAAGACAACGGATTGGGAATCAGTCCTGACGAAAAGGAGAAAATCTTCGGAGCTTTCTATCAGGCACGCGACAACAAACCGGGAACCGGAATCGGTCTCAACATCGTGAAGAATCTCGTTGAGGCTCATCATGGTATGGTTGAAGTAGAATCTGCAGTAGGTAAGGGATCTACCTTTATCGTAACCTTGCCGCTCAACCAGTTGGATGCTGTGGTTGAGAAGGCGGATGAAATGGTGAAGGAAGAAGAAACTGTTGCTGAGGAAAATCTGCTGACAGATGAAACTTCAGTTGAGCAAGGTTCTCAAAAGGCAGGCGTTGCTGTTGCCAGTCCGCTTCGTGAACCGGCAAAACCGACGATGCTGATTGTGGATGATGATGAAGACATGCGCCAGTTTGTGAAGGCTCATTTCGAAAAGATGTATACGGTTTATACCGCTGACAACGGAAAGGATGCGCTCCGTAAACTGGAGAAACATCCGGTTTCGCTCATCATAAGCGACTGGATGATGCCGGAGATGGACGGTCCGGAGTTCTGCCGTAGGGTGCGTGAGAATTCAGAATATTCTCATCTCCCGTTCGTTATGCTCACGGCAAAGACCGATGATGCGGCGAAGACGGAGAGTATGAACTGTGGAGCCGATGTCTACATAGAAAAGCCGTTCTCGATGAAGTATCTTGAGGCAAGCGTAAGACAGCTTCTTGAGATGCGCCGTCTGTTGAGGAGTAAGTTCTCTCATACTCCGCTTGAGCCGATAGCAGAGATAGCTCCAACTCAGGTTGATAATGCGTTCCTGGAACGAATGTCTCGCATCATCGAAGAGAATGTGGCGAATCCGGAACTCAACGTGGCGTTCCTTGCCGAAAAGATGGGCATAAGCCGCTCTTCGCTCTTTAATAAGATTCGCGGTCTTGCCGATGTTACGCCAAACGAGATGATCCAGCTCGTGAAACTGAAGAAGGGCGCACAGCTCCTGAAAGAAGGAAACTACCGCATCAGCGAAATCAGCTATATGGTAGGTTTCAGCAGTCCTAGCTATTTTGCCAAGTGCTTCCAGAAGCAATTTGGCGTCAAGCCGATGGATTTCGTGGCTGCGGAATCGTAGGATAGAAAAACTATTCGGATAGAATAAAAAATCGCCTGGGTGCTCAGATGCATCCAGGCGATTGTCTTATTTGTAAAAAGCCTATTCTTTATTTCTTTGTGGCTCTGATGAAGAAACCGATGAGGCAGATGTAAGCCAGGAGCGAACAAACCTCAGACATCGGATTAACCCACCAACTGTCGGCGATACTTACCTCGATGCCGCCAAACTTCAGAAGGGCGCTAACCACACCCATCAGGGCTCCACCGGCGATGAAGCCGCTGGCGATGAGCGTTCCCTTCTCACCACGTTCGCTGTTCACCTTGGCATCCTTGCTGCGCGAAGTAACATACCAGTTGATGGCTCCACCCACGAGCAGAGGAACGTTCAGTTCCAGCGGAATAAACATACCCAGAGCGAAAGCCAGGGCAGGAATCTTGAAATAAGTCAGCACGATGGCTATTACGGCTCCGATGCCATAGAGCACCCAAGGAGCTCCCACGCCATTCATCAAAGGGTCGATAACCGCAGCCATCGCATTAGCCTGAGGAGCTGCAAGCGAACCCGATGCGAAACCGTAAGTCTCGTTGAGAAGCATCATCACGCCGCCCACGGTAGCCGCACTCACCAGGGTACCGAGGAATTTCCATCCCTCCTGTTTCTTAGGAGTTGTTCCCAGCCAGTAACCAATCTTCAGGTCGGTAATAAACGAACCTGCTACCGAGAGGGCTGTACAAACCACACCACCCATAATCAGGGCAGCCAGCATGCCGCCAGGACCTTTCAGGCCGACAGCCACCATCACCACAGAGGCGAAGATGAGCGTCATCAGGGTCATTCCCGAAACAGGGTTTGAACCCACGATAGCGATGGCATTAGCCGCTACGGTAGTAAAGAGGAAGGCGATGACAGCCACGAGCAGAATGGCGATGATGGCGAAGAGAAGGTTGCCCTCCATCACGCCAAACCAGAAGAAGAGGAAGGTTACGAGGATGGTAACAAGCGAACCGATAGCGATAATCTTGAAAGAGATGTCGCGCTGGGTACGCTTCACGTTCTCATCCACATCGCTCTTGCCCTTCAGTTCCTTGGTGGCAAGTCCTACGGCACTCTTGATGATGCCCCAGCTCTTGATGATGCCGATGATACCTGCCATGGCAATACCGCCGATACCGATGCTGCGGGCGTAGGCACGGAAGATTTCCTCCGGACTCATCGCACCCACGGTCTTCACGATGCTAGGATCCCAGGCGCTCAGCACGCTATCATGGAAGATAACGCTCATGCCCGGAACAATCAGCCACCATACTACGAGCGAACCCAGACAGGTGAAGAAGGCATACTTCAGACCGATGATGTAACCCAGACCTAATACGGCAGCACCTGTGTTTACCTTGAATACGAGCTTAGCCTTGTCAGCCAGGTCGCATCCCAGACTTACCACACGCGATGTGAAATTCTCATTCCACCATCCCAGGCTGGCTACGATAAAGTCGTAAAGACCACCCACCAGTCCGGCTATGAGCAGCGGCTTAGCCTGGTCGCCTCCCTTGGCTCCGCTCACCAGTACCTGCGTGGTAGCCGTAGCCTCAGGGAACGGATATTTGCCGTGCATATCGCTTACGAAGTACTTGCGGAAAGGAATAAGGAAAAGGATTCCCAAGACTCCTCCCAAGGCCGAAGCCATGAAGATCTTCATAAACGAAGTAGTCATCTCCGGATATTTAGCCTGCAGGATGTAGATGGCTGGCAGGGTAAATATGGCTCCTGCCACCACAGCACCCGAACAGGCTCCGATGCTCTGGATGATGACATTTTCGCCCAGCGCCTTGCTACGCTTGGTAGCGGTACTTACGCCCACGGCGATGATGGCGATAGGGATGGCTGCTTCGAACACCTGACCCACCTTCAAGCCCAGATAAGCTGCGGCGGCAGAGAAGATGACTGCCATCATGATTCCCCATGTAACCGACCATCCGTTCACCTCAGGATAAACCTTGTCAGGCGACATCAGCGGCTTATATTCCTCCCCGTCTTTCAGTTCGCGGAATGCGTTCTCGGGGAGTTGCAAATTGTCTTTTTCTTCCATTATTTCTCAATTCTGATGATATACTCACTCATGAAACTTGCACCTGGCTGTAGACGGTTCATCAGATACTTGTCCTTAAACTCGCCATCATATTCAGCCCAGTCGTTCAAACCATACCATGGCTCGATGCAGATGAATGGAGCGTGCTTGCCTGTTGGGTTCCAGATACCTACGGCTGGAGTCTTGAACTCGAGGGTTACATGAGGTTCGCCCTGCTCGTTGAGAATGCTCACCTGCTTAACCTGACTCTTGTCGAAGATAACAGCATCTTCTGCGAAAGTCTCCTCGTTTACTTCCCAGATACCCTTGTCGGTTTCTACGGTTTCCTTAGCCTGACGGTCGATGCATCCGCCTACGTTACCATAGAGACGAACAGGAGCCTCGTTGTCGAGTTTCAGGGTAGCCTTCATTTCTTCGCCCTTCTTGCAGCCAGGAACCATGAATGCTGGGTGACCGCCAATCTGGAAGAAGATTTCCTTGTCGTCGGTATTCTCTACGTGCCAGATGACATGAATCTCGTTGCCCTGCAGGCGGTAAGAGATGGCAAGGTTGAAGTGGTAAGGATAGTTCTTCTGAGTCTCTTCGTTGTCGATGAGCGCGAAGGTGAGGCGGTCGGCAGTCTTGCCAACGAGTTTGAACTCTGTATCGCGTGCGAAACCATGGCGAGGAAGGTGATACTCCTTGCCCTCTGTGCGATAAGTGTCTTTCCACAATCCGCATACGATAGGGAAGAGGATAGGAGAGTGGCGGTTCCAGTATTTCTCGTCGCCATCCCAGAGATATTCATTACCATTAGCATCCTTGATGCTCTGAAGTTCTGCTCCGAGAGATGAAATCTCAAGTGTGAGCTGATCATTCTTAATCTGTTCCATTGTTATTAATTCTTTTGTTTAGTTTTTAATGTTTCATCTGATTATCTTTTTTCAAAGATATTGCAAAGGTACAATTTATTTTCGTAAAGCACAAGAAAAGAGCGTTTTTTCTCAGATATTACAATATATTTATACGATTTTGTTAGCTTATCTCGAATATTTGCTGTAACTTTGCAGTCCGAAATAGATAGATAACAAGAAGTATAAGGAAAAAAATAGTATTTAATCTAATGACAAGCAGTAATAAAGTTAAAGGCTTTGCGGCGGGCGTTGTTGCCGCAGTATGTTATGGTACCAATCCTTTGGGCACGCTCGAACTCTATGGCGACGGATTCAATTCCAGTTCTGTACTCATCTATCGTTATCTCTTGGCGGTACTGATGTTTGCCGTGGTGATGCTGTTCCGCAAGGAGAGTTTCAAGGTGAAGTGGGGACACATGATCCGTCTTGCCACGCTGGGCTGTATGTTCTCCCTCTCATCAGCTACGCTTTATGTCAGTTTCCATTATATGGCGGCAGGTATTGCCAGCACCATCCTCTTCGTTTATCCTATTATGACAGCCATCCTGATGACGGTCTTCTTCCACGAGAAGGTAACGTGGTCTACCTCGCTTGCCATTCTTCTGGCGGTATCGGGAGTAGGATTGCTCTATCAGGGCGATGGAAACGATAAGTTGAGCACGGCGGGTTTTGCCCTCGTCATGTGTTCATCCCTGCTCTATGCCCTTTACATCATCTCCATTAACCAATGGAAGAATCCGGGCATGTCGAACATCAAGTTTACCTTTTATATATTAGTCTTCGGACTGCTTACGATGTTTGTCTATTCGTTTATTGCAGGCGAGCCGATACAGATGCTTCAAACGTCTAAACAATGGCTCTGTGCTGCCCAGCTGGCTTTGTTGCCAACGGTATTGTCGCTTTTCTTCATGACCATCTCCATCAATCTTATCGGCAGTACTCCAGCCGCCATCATGGGAGCCCTGGAGCCTGTAACGGCGGTAATCATCGGCGTATGCGTCTTCGGCGAGAGTTTCACCCTTCAGCTTGCCATCGGCATCCTTGCTATCCTGGCTGGCGTAACAATTATCATCGCAAGAAAGAAAGGGTAAAAAGGTAAAAAGAAGAAAAAATCCTCGCTCGAAAAAGAACTCGAACGAGGATTTTTTTCTGTTCTAGCCGCAAGCAAATAGGCTTGCAAGCCGCTAGGCGTTAAGATGATTATCTCAGAATATCCTTCAGGGCAAAGTTGGCGAGGATGCTGGTGCTCTGGCTCAGCATGCGGATGAACTCCTGGGCTGAGTTTTTCATGTAGGCATCTTTCAGAATGTGGATGCAACCATCCATTTCGTTGTCGGCTGCATCGATAGGAATCGCCTTCAGGCCGTTCTGCAGAATGGTGGTCGATTCGGAGAGAATGGTCACCAGATTGCTGCGGCTCAGAAGGTCGAAGATGATGTTTACATTATTCACCTCTACCATAATCTTGTAGTTCAAATCCTTGCCCTCTACCATGTGGTCAAAGGCGTTGCGTGCCTGCAGACCCTTGCAAGGAAGGATGAGGTCGTAGCGTTCCAGATCGGAAAGCTTGACCGATGAAAGGCGCGCCAGCGGATGATTCACGTTTACGATGGCGGCAAGACGGTTGCTGAAAATAGCTCGGCTGTCTACCGCCTTCTCGTTCTTCAGAGGCTTGAAAGCCAGAACGAGGTCGAGTTCGCGCTTCTTCAGTCCGTCCATCAGTTCCTGCATGGTGCGGTATTGGATGTTGAGCTTTACATGAGGATAGGCGTGGAGAAAGGCGATGAGCGTCTCGGCCATGATGTTGCTGAAGGAGAACGTTACGCCGATATTCAATTCGCCTGTAAGCATTTCCTTCAGATCGTTCATGTGGTCTACACAGGCTTCGGCAGAATTGACCGCGTTTTGGGCGTAAGGTCTCAATTCCTTGCCCGCCTCTGTGAGGTAAACCTCATGGGAATTGCGCTCGAAGAGAGGCAGACCTATCTCCTGTTCCAGATGCGAAATCTGTTGTGAGAGGGTACTCTGGGTGATGTATAACTTGCGCGAAGCTTCTGAGAAGTTGAGCGTCTCGGCTACCTTCAAGAAATATTTCAGTTGTCGTATTTCCATTTTGTTCCTTTATTGAAGCTATCGGCTATAGAAATAACCGATAGCTAAATTTGTGTGCAAAGATAAAACATTTATTTTAATATCCTCCTTTTTTGAAGAATAAAATGATGTTTTATCGCATCTCTACTTCTTTTTATCCGGTTGTCATCCGATGAAAACCTGATTATCATCGGATGAAAAACCGGTTAACATCGGATGAATTTCCGATTATCATCCGATGAAAATCAGATTTCCAACCAGATGATTATTTGATTTCTACTTCGTGCAAATCTACGAATTCGCCATTCTTCTTCTTTCTTTCTACCAGCATGGCAAGCAGCTTGCGCTTGCGGTTGTCGGCGATGAAACGGCGGAAGAATACGTTTGGAATTGCCACACCCAGGGCGATGCAGATGATGACGAGCGAAGCCTTGATGAGGTTGTTCATACCTACGGTTACTTCGCCTACCACGCCATGCATGTCGATGAAGGCAAAGAGGGCGCGATACATCAGAACTCCCGGTACCATTGGGATAACGCTAGGAATGGTGATGCATTGGTGAGGGGTATGGAACCAATGGCGCGCCTTGATCACGATGATGCTGATGAGCGCAGAACCGGCAAGCGAACCGATGCTCAGACCCATGTCGAGACCGATGTTGCCGTTAGATGGACCCAGGTTGACGAAATTGCGGAAGCATACGGCGATGATACCGCCCACAGCTACAACCGGCAACAGACGGCGAGGTATGCTGAAGATGGTAGAGAAACCCATGGCCGATACGGCAGCTGCGATGGCAAACTCCCAGTATTCGTGATGAGGAGTCATCGTAAGATCCTTCACGAAGTTGTCGATATGGCACACCTGGATGGCGAAGGCGATACCGAACGCCATCGCGAAGATCATCAGCAGGGTGTTCAGGGCACGAACCATTCCCACCTCAATATATCCGTCGAGCATATCGCACACAAAGTTGATGAGTGGAACTCCCGGCACGATGAAGAGGGCACACGCCATCAGCGGATGCCAAGGGGTATCTGAATGCATGAAGGCTGGAACCGCTTCGGCAATCGATGGGTTGAGCGAAAGAAATGAGGTGAGCCAGGCTATCAGAGTGGCTACGAAAGCCGAAATGCCGATGGCTACATAGTTGTTGCAGCCCTTGGTTGGCAAGAACATTCTCAGGCGGAAACCCAGGATGGCTGCAAGCGAACAGAAGAAGAAGGCTGGCCAGTCGCAACCGAACTGGATGCAGAATCCGCCGCAGGCAAAACCGCCGCCGATGGCTACCTGCCAAGGGGTGAAGCTGCGTGGGGTGGCCTTGATGTCGTTCAGAGCCTGCTCATACTGTTCGAGCGAATAGTTTTCCTTGATGGCCTTCCAGGTGAGCTTACTTACCTGGGAAATAGAGGTGAGGTTGATGCCGTGCTTCTCGCAGCGCTGGAATTTGGAGAAGGAGTGCACCTCGTCGCTATAGTTCACCATCAGCACATTCCAGTTGATGTAGAAGTGCATGTAGCGTTCGTCGAGTCCGAGGAAAGCTGCTGCACGCTTCATGGTTCGCATGATGCGGGATGTGTCGGCAGCACTTTCCATGAGAATGCTACCGGTACGTAATAATAAGTCGAGTTTTCTTCTGAGTTCTGATTCTGCTATTTCCTTGCAGTTGCAGTTATCTTCTACGCAAGCGCAGGTTTTCAATTCTTTTTCTGTCATATATGTTTATCCAAATACAAAAATAATAATCTGAATGGTTACAATTCTGAGGAACATGGCGAATGGATATACATTCGCATAGCCTACTGTTGGCGCATCAGCCGAAGTCTGCTCACGTACGTAAGCCAGGGCAGATGGGTTGGTGTTGGCACCTGCCAATACGCCGAGTAATGTATAATAATTGATGTGGAACACGAGCTTGCCGATGATGCCGCCCAGAATGATTGGTATCATGGTGATGGCGATGCCGTAGAGTATCCAGGTCAGTCCGCTTTCTGATGCTACGGTCTGGATAAACTGTTCCCCTGTGCCGAGACCCACGCAAGCCAGGAAGATGCAGATGCCGATTTCGCGCAGCATCAGGTTGGCTGAAATGGTATTGTAGGTAACGAGGTTGTATTTCGGTCCGAAATAACCTATCAGGATGGCTACTACCAGAGGGCCGCCGGTAAGTCCGAGACGCAGATTCTCGTTGATGCCTGGGATGAAGAACGGAATGTTGGCTACGATACAACCCAGCATGATGCCCAGGAAGATTGGGATGAGGTTAGGGTAGTTCAGACGCTTCATCTGGTTACCCAGCACCTTCTCGGTATGAGCGATGGCGAGTTCCTTGCCCACTACGGTTACGCGGTCGCCCAACTGGAGTTTCAGGTCTGGGGTTGCGATGAGGTCTACACCATTTCTGTTTACGCGGGTAATGTTGGCGCCAAGGTTGCTTCTAATCTGCAACTGGCTGATGCTCTTTCCGTTGATACCCGGTTTGGTAATCAGGATTCGGCGGTTGATGAGTTCGCTGCTGAATTCCTCGTCCTTTACGTCAACCTTCTCGCCGAGCAGGGCGATGATAGGTTCTTCTACGGTAGGATGAGCCACAATCTGCAGAATGTCGCCCTCTTCTATCACGGTCTGTCCGTTAACTATCTCGTCCTGGCGTTCGCCGTTATTACGGATAATCTTAGAAACCATGAAGTCGCGCTTCAGCAGATAGCGGATCTGCTTGACGGTATCTTTGAAAACCATCTGGTTAGAAACCTTTACGGCAAAGGTGTTCAGGGTCATCGCTTCAAGATGTCCCTTACCTCGCTTAGCTTCATCCTCTTCCTTCTGCTTGTCTACGCGTAACGCGAACCTTAATATAATGAAGCTGAGGATAACGCCGAGCACACCCATTGGATAGGCGATGGCATAGCCGGCTGCGATGGATGGGGCGTCGATGTGGCGCAGGTCGCTGAATGCCTGCTGGGCTGCACCCAGTCCAGGAGTGTTGGTTACGGCACCCGAAAGGATACCTGCCATAGAGGTGATGGAGGTTCCCGAAAATGAGAAGATGACTAAGGTAGTAATGATACTCAGGGCCACAACGATCATGCTGAGCAGGTTGAGACTCTTGCCGCCGTTCTTGAACGAAGCGAAGAAGCCCGGACCTACCTCCAGACCGATAGAGTAGACAAAGAGGATCAAGCCAAATTCCTTGAGGAAGTGGAGCAGATGCTCGTCAAGATTGAGAGAGAAATGTCCAAAGATAAGACCGATGAACAGAATCCAAGCCAAGCCCAGGGAAACACCTTTTACTCTGAGCTTACCTAAACACAAACCCAAGGCGATGACCAGCGAAAGAATCATCACAGAGTGGGCTACTCCGCCTCCCCAAAGGTCTGGGAAGCCATAAAATAGATTTTTTAAAATCTCCATTTTTCTTTATCTATTAATGTAAATACTGAATTTTCAAAAACATTCTTTCTTATCGATTTCTGAAATCGATTGCAAAGGTATAGATAAAAACGAAAGCAAAACTCGTTTTGTATTTAAAAGCTACGAACGTAGCTATAAGTGTTTTCTATAGTAAAAATAGGGTCTGCAGGCTCTTCTTTTCTCTTTCTCATGCATTTCTAGCCCTTTCTATGCTCATTATATCAGTTTTTTTTCGTAATTTTGCAACCGGATTATTATAAACAGGAAAGAATATGCTGAATATTGATGAAATAAAAGATAAGAGAATTGCCGTGCTCCTTTCGGGGGGCGTCGACAGTTCGGTTGTGGTTTGGGAGTTTGCCCAGCTGGGTCTGCATCCTGATTGCTTCTACATCAAGATTGGTCCTGAGGAGAAAGAGGAGTGGGACTGCTCTTCGGAGGAGGACCTGGAGATGGCTACGGCTGTGGCTAGGAAGTATGGGTGCAAGCTGCAAGTGGTTGACTGCCATCATGAATATTGGAACGAGGTAACCCGTTATACGATGGAGAAGGTGAAGGCTGGTTTTACGCCTAATCCGGACGTGATGTGCAACCGCCTGATTAAGTTTGGTGCCTTCGATGAGAAGATGGGGCACAACTACGACCTCATCGCCACGGGGCATTATGCGCAGACCGAAACGGATGAAAATGGCGATAAATGGCTTGTCACGAGTCCTGATCCTGTGAAAGACCAGACCGATTTCCTGGCTCAGATAGAGAGCTGGCAATTGAAAAAAGCGATATTCCCTATCGGCCATCATATCAAGAATGAGGTTCGCGAGATAGCCGAAGAGGAGCATCTGATAAATGCCAAGCGTAAGGACAGCCAGGGAATCTGCTTCCTGGGACAGATTAATTATAATGATTATATCCGCCGTTATCTGGGCGAAAAGCCGGGCGATGTCATAGAGATGGAGACGGGCAAGCGTATAGGCGAGCACAAGGGTTTGTGGTTTCATACCATCGGCCAGCGCAAGGGCTTGGGCTTTGGCGGCGGTCCCTGGTTTGTGATTAAGAAGGATGTAGAGAACAATATCCTGTATGTGAGTCATGGTTATGATCCGCAGTCGGCATACAAGAAGGATTTTCCTCTCCACGACTTCCATTTCCTCACACGCGAGGTAGCTATGCAGAAGGTAACTTTCAAGATTCGTCATACGCCGGAATATCATCCTGCTATGATAGAAAAACTGGAAGACGGCCGCTGGATGATTCATTCAGAAGAGGCGATTCATGGTGTGGCTCCCGGCCAGTTCTGTGTAGTTTATGATGAGCATCATCATCGTTGCTATGGTTCGGGCGAGATTACGGTATAAATATTTTAAATTGAAAAAAGGGATGAGGCATCAATCTGATATTTTGATGATTCATCCCTTTTTGTTTTATCTGTTTTTACCCTTCCCCGATAATGCTGTCCAGCAATCCCTGGCAGGCATCTTCGAGAAGCGTGATGACGAGCTCGAAGTCGCTATAATCGCCATAATACGGATCGGGAACGGTGGTGTATTCGCGATGATGGGTCAGGAAATCGGCCATGCGCACCACTTTCTTCCTATCAGACTCTGAAGAAGCCATGGAGGTAATGGCACGGTAGTTTTCGTTGTCCATTACCACGATGGTTTCGAAACGGGCGAAGTCTGACTTCTGGAACTGGCGGGCATGGCTGTTGAAATTGTAGCCATGCTCGGCTCCACATTTGCGCATGCGGCTGTCGGGCAACTGACCTATGTGCCAGCTCCCGATGCCCGCAGAATCGATTTCAAACTCATCCTGAAGCCCTGCTTTTTCTACAAGACTCTTCATGATTCCCTCGGCTGCCGGAGAGCGGCAGATGTTGCCCAGGCAGATGAATAATACAGTATGTTTACCTTTCTTTGTCATGTTGCTAACTTTTTTTTGTTTGCAAAGTTAGCATAAATCTCTGTATTATGCAAGATTTTTCTTCATTTTTCTTCCCACAAAGTTCCAGGCAGGCATCTTCTTCAGGGTGCTGCGGATAGGCTGAATGTCCCAGAGCAGGAAGATGATGAGCACGCCGATGCCGATGAGGCAGGTTAGTCCGTAGAGTTCGCGGATGCTGATCATCAGCAGGTTGCCGGCATCATAAGGCAGTCCGCGCGACATGTTTTCTGCCATCTGATGGCGTTGCTGCTCTGTTCCAGCAGGGGCGAATTCATCGTGCTTGCCGTCTGCCAGTAAGCTTCGCCATCCTTGGCGTAAGCCTTGTCTGCAATCGTAGTGTCCGGAATAATCTGCATCTCCTGTTCCCCTTTATTTTCCTGGTTCATGCCGAGCGTATTCAGGAGCTGGTGGTTTAGGATACTGCGGTTGTTGTGTAGCGAAGTGAGTCCCAGTTTCAGGCTCTCCATCTGCAGTTCGTATCGGGTGATGTCGTTCTTGAGCGCCATTCCCTGGGTTTGTTTCGCCTTGATGTCGTCGATAAGCTGGCGGGTGAGCTCGATGTTTTTTTCATATACCTTGATACGGTTGTCTATCATGTAGAGGTCCAGATACTGTCCCAGGGCGATGAAGCGAGCCTGCTGACGGGTGAGTTTCACGCCCACCTCTGCCTGCTGCTTGCCCAGTTCGGCGAGGCGGATGCCTGCGTTGATGGCGCCACCAGCATAAACCACCTGCTGTGCCTGAAAGGCGAAATTATTGCCGAAATGGGGCGATTTCAAACCTTGGGCGTTACTGAAGTCGCGGTCGGTCATCAGGGCGTTTCCGATGTAACTGAAGGAGAGAGATGCATCGAGGTCGGGCAGTTTCTTGCTTTTAGCCGATTCGATACCGATGCTGGCAGCTTCTACGCCCGATTTCGAGGTTCGTAGCGACTTGCTGTTTTCTTCGATTCTTTCGAAGAGTTGGGCGATGGTCATCCTGGTTTGAGCCACAGCCCATAGAGAGCCTCCCCAGATGAGAAGGCCTGCAATCATCATTTTCTTTATCATTCAAAAAATCTGTTTTTTATTATTCTTTAAAAATTCCGTTATCTCATGAAGTCGGGTGCAAAGGTACGGCGATTTTGGCGAATATCCGTTTTAAATTTTTCGTGCCGAATGGATTTTTTCGGAACAAAAGTTCTTTTTTCTCACATTATTTCCGTATATTTGCACGCAAAAAGCGAATAAAAGGTATTTATGGTAGAATTATCAGAACTGAACAGTTATCAGGAGGCCAGTCTTTTCTGCTCCGATTTGAGCGAGTGGCAGGAGGGGCCTCAGGTATTGACCTATGGAGCCATTCTCCTTTGCCGCAAGGGCAGGGCCGTGATGAATGTGAATTATAAGGATTGGGATCTCTATGAGGGAGCCGTCATCACCCTGTTTCCGAATGATGTGGTAGAGGTGAAGAAGGTGGAGTCTTCCGCTTCCTGCGAGGGGGATGCCTGTGCCGCCATGAATGCTTCGACCTTCGAAGTGGAGATGCTGAAATATAATCCATCTCTGCTGCGCGAAGCCAGTCTGCAGCTGGAACAGACGGTTTATTCTGCCCTGCGCGAGGACAGATGCCGGCAGGATTCGCCCGTGGTTACCCATATCATCGACAGCATGTTTGCCCTCCTCAGACTCTATTTCGAGCAGCACGACTGTACCTGCATCTCGCAGCTGGTACTCTATCAGCTCAAGGCCTTCTTCATAGGGTTCCACGAATATCTGCAACGCAATCCGCAGAACTGCCCCGACGAGGTGAAATCTTACAGGGTGAGGGAACTCTTCAATCGCTTCATGATGCTCATGGAACGCGATTACAAGAAATCGAGAGATGTCAACTATTATGCCGAGCAGATGAACATCACCTCCAAGTATCTTTCGAATATCGTGAGACAGGTAACGGGGCATACACCCAAGATCATCATCGACCAGTATGTGGTGCTCCAGCTGAAGATGCAGCTCAAGCGCTCCGCCCAGAGCATCAAGGAGATGGCATGGGAATATCATTTTGCTGATGCCAGCTTCTTCTGCCGCTATTTCAAGAAACATACCGGAATGACGCCGCAGCAGGTGAGAGAATGAATACAGTAATTATAACATAAAAATTTTCAAAACATGACAACAACACTTATCATATTGGTTATTACGGTAGCCCTATTCATCTGGGGCAGGGTGAGGGCCGACATCGTGGCGCTTACCGCCCTGGCTGCACTCCTGGTTCTGGGTATCCTGACGCCTGCCGAGGCGCTGGCGGGCTTCTCTTCGCCCATCGTCATCATGATGATAGGACTCTTCGTGGTGGGTGGAGCTATCATGCAGACCGGACTTGCCAAGCTTACGGGCAATAAGCTCATGGCGCTCTCGCGCGGCAACGAAACCATCACCTTCCTGCTCGTAATGCTCGTAACCTCCTTTATCGGCGCCTTCGTGAGCAATACCGGAACGGTGGCCCTCATGATGCCTATCATCATGAGCATAGCTGCGGGCTCGGGCATGCAGTCGTCGCGTTTCCTCATGCCGCTCGCCTTTGCGGGAAGTCTGGGTGGAATGCTCACCCTCATCGGTACGCCGCCCAACCTGGTTATCGATGAAGTATTGACCGAGGGCGGTTATCAGCCGCTTGCCTTCTTCAGCTTCTTCCCTGTGGGCATCATCGTCATCGCCATCGGCATCATCGTGCTCATGCCGCTCAGCAAAATCTTCCTCAGCAAAAAGCAGAGCGGTAAGAAAAAGAAGCAGGGCAAATCGCTTGATGACCTGGTAGACGAATATCAGCTGCTCGATAATCTGCATCGCTACATTGTGCCTAGCCGCCGCCCTTCTGCCGCAATCGACGAGAATGGCGAGCAGATGGATATCGTGGGCAAAACCCTGAAGGATCTGAGCATCCAGAAGAAATATGGCGTGAGTATCATCGAGATAAGAAACGAGAAGAAATCACGACTGGGACTGGTGAAGGATGTGAGCCAGAACATGGCGAAGAGCAGCAGCACCATTCAGGTTCACGATACCTTATATATAATAGGTGAGGAGGAGAAGATGAAACGCTTTGCCAGCGATTACGGCCTCAGGAAGATGAAGGATGTAAAGATTGATTTCTACGATCTGGGACTGACCGAAATCGTGGTGATGCCTACGTCTAATTTTGCCGGTCTGCGCATAGGCGATGCTAACCTGCGCAAGCGTTTCGGCATCAACGTGCTGGGCGTAAAGCGGGGCGATGAATATATTACCGACAATCTGATAGCCGCCAAACTGCATGTGGGCGATATGCTCCTGGTGCAGGGCGAATGGACCAATCTGGCTCATCTGGCTACCGATACGAGCAACTGGGTGGTTATCGACCAGCCAGAGAAGACTGCCGACAAGGTGCTCTTGGATTACAAGGCGCCTGTGGCTGCTGCCATCATGCTGCTGATGATTGCGATGATGGTATTCGATTTCATTCCTGTGGCTCCGGTCACGGCGGTCATCATTGCCGGACTGCTGACCGTCTTTGCCGGATGTTTCCGGAATGTGGAGGCGGCTTACAAGACCATCAACTGGGAGAGTATCGTGCTGATAGCCGCTATGATGCCGATGTCTACGGCGCTTGAGAAGACGGGTGCTTCTGCCTTGGTTTCTCAGGGGCTGGTAGAGAGTTTGGGTTCGATGGGACCTACAGCTCTCTTGGCAGGTATCTACTTCACCACTTCTCTGATGACGATGTTTATCAGCAATACTGCCACGGCTGTGCTGATGGCTCCTATTGCCCTGGTGGCGGCCCAGCAGGTAGGTGTGAGTCCTTATTCCTTCCTCTTTGCGGTTACGTTGGGCGCCAGCATGTGCTTTGCCTCTCCGTTCTCCACGCCTCCTAATGCGCTGGTGATGAAGGCGGGTGGCTATACGTTTATGGATTACGTGAAGGTAGGTTTGCCTCTGCAGATTATCATCGGCGTTGTGATGACCTTCGTTCTTCCGCTTCTGTTCCCTTACTAAGGATTTTTGATATCAATATAAAAGCCCCCGATGTTTTTCCCGCATTGGGGGCTCTTTTTTTGTCGGGTTAAATCAGGCCTTTTTATTTTCCCAATTAGGGAGATTTTTTTCTCCAACTGGGCAAGTGATTTTGCGCGCTTTCTGAATCACGATGCAAAGATACGAAATCCCGTTTTGTCAGTTGTGCGATAGCGGAACATTTTCCGCTAATCTCTTTTCTTCGTGTTCACGGAAGTTGGGACAGATGTTTTCAACGATGTTGGACAGTTGTTCCTTATGATAGCCCGAATCGGCAACAAGATAGGTCTTCATACGGCATGATTTCTCCTAATTGAGGGCGGAATACTGAAAAATAGCCCCATTTATCTCCACTTCGAGTATCGGGAGGAGCATCGGAAATAAGGGTTCCTGCATGTCTTTTAATACCTGAGAGAGCAAAAGTTGCACCTATTCGGTGCCTTTTTCCGGCTTTTTCATCGTTGGAGCGGTTGAAATCGGGATATTGTACTTCAAATTCTTAGTCTCTATTTCTACATAATTTATTGATTATGAGCCTTTTAGAGAGAAGTGGGGTTGGGCGGAGCGTTCCAGTTCCAGTTGTTCCAATTAATTTTTTGAGCGTTCCATTCCACCTTCTTATATATATAACTATTTATATATTAAGTAGTTATAGAGTCTCTATAAAGGGATATTGTCCTATGAAAACCTATTTGGAACAATTGGAACAACTGGAACAACTGGAACGCTTGCCCGAAAATCATTTCTGTTTTGATCCTGTTACCGGTACCCCCGAAGTCCCCATTTCCTCTAGAAAGCCTCACTCTGTTTTAGCTCTTTTCACCCTCGCAATCATCAAAAGTTCGTTTGCGGTTCTCTGTCATCTCTTAATAGTAGTATAGTAGTACCAACATTCCTCTTCTGGAGTTTTCAAGTAACCTATGCCTTGCAGAGTTAAAAGCATTTTAAGTATCTTAATAGGCAAAATCCTATTGTAAAGTGTGAGAAATTAATATTTATTCGTTTGTATTTGGGTAAAAAATGAAAATAAATCCCCTTTCATTTTGTTTTTTGCCAGTTTCTTCGTACCTTTGCGGATGGATTCGGCAGAAGCCGCTTCCAGATATTTTAGTAAAAAACAAAGCATTGACTATTATTGTGGTCTTCCAGAAAAAGCCTAGGAAACTTTCTTTCTGAATATACGACCGCACCAATAATGGTTGG
>OJML01000312.1_pt1 | contig 30092 bp, 18 predicted proteins | sample 1597221 | NCBI WGS metagenome assembly OJML01 (sample SAMEA2452123, study PRJEB22498) | human gut metagenome | biome: human feces; feature: human gut; material: feces | place: Australia | collected 2012 | reverse complement strand
TGCGTGTGTTTTTACTGCCATCTTACACTTTTTGTGCGTAACAAGTTGATATACAAAGATTTCAAGAGTGTAAGATGATTTCAAAGTATCATACACTCCCCTGCATACATCTTACACACCCCACCCCGCTGCCTCGCAGCCGGTTTGGACGTATGCGGTGGGGTTTACGCCACAGGGACGTAGAGGAATCTGTCGGAGCAACAGACTTTTCTGCTCCCCTATGCTGTAATATCCTCCTCCCGTGCTTGTACCATGTGGCAGCATGTGGGGTGTGTAGGTTGTGTGCAAGTGAAATTTGTAATATCTTACACTGCGTAAAGTATTGACAATCAATGAGTTGCAATGTATTAGTGTAAGATGCAAGATACTCGGCGAGTAAGTTATTGTAGTATGGTAAAAGCCCCAAGTGCACCACAATCTGCCACCCGGCATAGTCCGTCGCAGCAGCAGCAGCCTCCGCACCATTCGCACTCATCATGCGGTCCTGGGCATCAGCACACATGTCCGCCACATCATCGTCCGACATGCCAATACCCTTCCACACCACATCTGCCATGCGCTGGCCGGCCAAGTCAAGCTCACCTTGCACCTCCACGCCACGCGCATCAACCTTCTTCCCACGCATGGCAAGCAACTTGTCAAACGCCTTCGACACATTACGCAGCCGGTTGCCAACCATCATGTCAACAACCTTCTGCACATAAGGCCTGATGTCACCCTTGCCATGCACATTGTTCACCACCGACAGCAAACGGCGCACATCATAGTCACTCATATCACTCAGCAAACCTTTCTTGAGCATCGTCTTCGCCAGCTCCGTCACACTCGCCACAGTGCTCATGTCATAAGCACGCTGCAGGCGCATCGCCTTGTTCAGCTCACTCAGCCGCCCGCCAATAGCCCGCGCACCCGAGCGCAAATCATCAAGCTCACCCTCATGCAACCGCTCAACGTCAGCCTTCATCTTCTCCACAACGTCCTTCAGCTCATCACTCCCCTCACGGAACATGATACCATTCTCACCACTCGCCGAGCGAGCCTCGTCAGTCTGACCAAGCTCATGCTGCATCTTCACATCTTCAGCCTTCTCAAACACCGAACCGCCATCACGCTCAGCAAGCCCCTTCCAGCTACGCCACAATATATAGCGCAAATCATTGTCCGTCAACTTAAAGCCAAGCTTTATGCCAACCTTCCTCAGCAAGTCCGTCAAGAAATCCCTCACCTTCGCAAAGAAACCCTGGTTCTCCGGCTTCACAAACTCACCATCTTCCGCCAAGTGCGCCATATACTCCTCAGTAGCCTTGCGCTTGTCACCCTCATACTTCTTCTCAGCCATCTCGTCAATGGTCTGCTTGATGCCCTCCTCAGCATTGTTGTACACGTTGTCAAGGAAGGTGTTAAAGTGTTCTTCGCCCACAAGGTTACGTAGCCCCTTGTGCGCCACCACCTCGTGGAACACCGTCTCACGCACATCAGCCGCATTCTTGTTATTGGTCAGCACAATCGTCACCTTGCCAGTCCTCACATCATACCAGCCCTTAGCCTTCGCCTGTCTGCCGGTCAAGCCATCAGTGCTTGTCACCACCTCTACTTCACCCTCCACGTGCATCTGCCGCGCAAGGTCATTGGCAGCCTGCTGCTTGGCTTTTTCTGAGGCAGGAAGTTGCAAGGTTTCAAAATTATTCCCTACCTTTGCAGCAGACAAAACGTCCGAAAGGATTGCTTTGTAGAGGGCAATACCTCCGTGAGGCTGAGACGCTGCGGTTTGAAGGGTATTGCCCTCATTTTGTATACTGTCCGCAACAAAGACCTCGTGCACGTACAATCTATTCTTGTTATTGTCCTGCATAGCTCTGCAAAACACGTAATTTCGTTTCCCATTATACATGATAGGGTAAGCAAAATAATGATTTTGCACACCTTCTTGTCGCACAAAGTCAGGCATCGTTCCAAGATAAACCGCATTCTTAAAACCATCTTTCAGCGAAGTGATAGCATCAAGTTTGGCTTGACCATAGCGATGAGCCAATGAAGAACCAATAGAATTCTCATTGATTTCAACCTGCCCGACCTCTGTATCATAGAACAAAGGCTCACCTATGTGCTCTCTCCACCACTTTTCAGCAGCCCTTCGTGCAGACATTTCTTCCGTCTTCACAATTTGGTTGCTTTCTACATTCACCGCTGGAACACTCAAAAGCTGATTACCACGACTTGATTTCTCCTCCTCAGACATTTCAGCCGGATTCTTCACATTGTCCTCTCTGAAACGAACATCTTCCACATTCTCGTCAAAACGCTTCGAAGGAGCAATAATCTCGCCATTATCATCACGCGTCACAAGGTCATTCGACTTGCGGCTGTTCTCCACATTCTTATACTTGTAGCCCTTGCCATCGTCAAAGCCCCATTCGTTGACATCGTTGCCGTCCCACCAAAGCTCACCAGCTGGCACCTCATCTTCAATGATGCGGTACTTACCTTCCAAACGGTTGTTGCCATGCATCTCTGCATACTCCTTCGAGGGGGTCACCCAGTCACCATTGCGCAATTTGCTCTCCTTTACTGAGGTAGGCACAGCGCGATACACCTTTATTTTTACCTCCTTTTTACCGTTCCGTATGTCGTCAATGGCCGTCTGTATCGCCTTGCCGCTATCCTTGCTTGTTGACAAGCCTTGCGAGTATTTATCAGGATGCACAAAAATGTCTTCTGGTTGGTTGCTGTAGCCTGCCGCCATGTCCTCCACATTGAGGTCAGGCGAGTCTTCGCCAACGGCGTCACGTCTCGCTTCGTCCGTCTCATAACCAGGATTTGAAGGTGCCACCCATGCACCCACGCCCTGGTACTCACTTTCAGTATCGCCATAACCCTTACGGCGTGCTGCCTCGTCAAGCATCTCGCGTGCAGCAGCATCGTCACCACGCTCAACCGCCTCAAAATAACGCCTGTCAAGTTCCTCTTCCGGCAACAAACGCAACTCATCAGCACGAGCCTTACGCTCTGCCGCCTCCTCCTCAGCACGCTTTCGGGCAGCCTCCATAACGCCACGTTCACGCATCTCAGCATCAATATACTCCTGCCGCAACACCTCTATGTCACCATAACGTTCAGCAAGCTCCTTTTGCACAGGGCGGAACAACTTGCCAAACTCCGAAAGTTTCATGCCACGGTTCGCCACACGCATCGTACGGCGTATTTCAGTCAAGGCAAAATTAGCCTTTTGCAAGTTGCCAGTCTCCATGCCCAACGCATAATCCTTCACCATATCCGCGCTGACACCATACCGGCTGGCAAATGCCGTGTAGTCCTCTGCAGCACCCATCTCGCCAGCACCATTGCCACGTCCCAAATGCGCACTGCCGTCCTTCCTCGCAGGCTCACCACCATTAAACACATCTGCAAGCAGCGGACCAATAACATGCTCCGACAACTGAGTCGGAATGCCATTGCCCACCACCGTATGCGCCAAGTCGTCTGTCGCAGGCATCTCATAGTCATCTGCCAAACCCGTCACACGAGCCAGCACCCTCGGTGTCACCTTCAACACACGGCCGTCAGGCATAATTATCATATCACCACCCTTCGTCCGCAACGTCGGCAGCAACTCATCGGCAAAGGCATGGGGTATCGAAGTGCGGCTGTTGCCCTGCCCAAACACATACAGCGGCTTGTCTATGTGACGGTAGTCTATACCCTCACCCTTCAACCGCTCGTCCACCCACTTGGGCACACCACTCTTCTTCTCCGGCAGACCTTCAATAAGGTCCGACACAGCCTCTATCCAGCCACCCTTGCGCTCTCCTTCGGGCAGAGCCTCAGGCTTAGGCGGCAACTTTCCATCACGCACAGCACGCACTATCAAACGCTCACGATTAGTGTAGCCACCATAGTCCGCCGCATTATACACACCCATGTCCCAGTCATAACCCTGGGCAGTCAGCTCGTCAGTTATAATCTTCAAGGCATCACTATTCTTGTAGCCCTTCACATTCTCAATCGTCACCACCTTCGGGCGAGTCTCACCAATAAACTGCGCCGTCGACCTTGCAGTCTCCTTGTCAAGTTCCACCTCACCGCCGTCACGCTTCGCTGTCGAAAAATTCTTGCACACCGGCGACGCATGGAAATACTGCACAGGCCCGTCAATGTCCTTCACAAGCTTCTTCGGGTCCACATCACGCACATCGGCAGTCACAATATGGTTGCCAAAGTTATCCCTGTACACACCCGAAATCTTCTCGTTGAACTCCACAGCAACCTTGGGGTCAAGATAATCCTTCAACCCCTCCTCAAGCAATCCGCCACCGCTAAAGTAACTGCCCGAGCGAAGAAACGAACCATCTTTCAGCGAATAACTACGGCCACCATCACCACTCATCAAGAATATCTGGTCCTCACGGCTCACGTCCTCAGTTTCTGCGGCAAGGCTCGCCCTGCGCTCTTCGGCAGTCATGCCCATGCGAGCTTCCACGTTGCGTGATTCTACTTCACCACCAAGTTTTGTGTATTCCACATAAGGATTAAAATCTGCACGTGTGGATTCAGCCAATCTAAAATTCTTAATATCAGAATCCTTGCTTCTGTCTGAATACCCCCTTGCAAAGTAGTTAAAACCCTTCATGCGAATTTCCTTGTTAGGCATTCATTCATCATTATCCATGCCCATCTCCTTGTATTCTTCAATCAAGGCTTTTTCCACTGCAACTTGATTGTAATGCTCGCCCATTTCATCTGCCTTGTCACGCAAAGCATCAGCCCAAGCACGCGCACGCCATTCCTCTTTAGCAGCCTCAAATCGTTTTTGCATAGATTTTGGATTACCACCCCTGGCAAAACCCTCAATCCACTGTATGGCATGTTGCATCTCATGCAGAATACACGACTTCAGTTCCTTCGTAGGCGTATACGCCGACACCTTACCCGTGTTAACCACTATATCGCCAAAATCCTCACCATCAAAGTCAAACACGCTACTAATCAGATGATAAGAAGCTATCTCATTGCCACCAGTATCTTCAAACCTCAAACCGACATTCTTCAGTTCGGGATAAGCCTTGAATAACTCTGGAGCATCAACATAAGCCTCAAGACGATGATTATTATCCAACTTCTCACCGCCAAACTTATCACTCTCATATTTCTTCGACAACGTCTCAAACTCAGCACGTTCCTCAACTGTCAGAGCCTCACCGTCCTCAAACAAATTAGCGTCCTCCTTGTCAAGCAACTCAATATAACGTGCATAGTCAGGATGATTCTTACGATACAGCAAATTGCCGTTACGGTCAAACTCCTTCATGTCGGGTATCTCATAACGCCACTTTCCGTCTGCGCCACGTTCCCAGCCAGTAGCCATCTTTATAGCCTTGGCGTCCTTCTTGTCAGCCTCCATCTCGCGGGCCACGCCCAGGTTGTCAAGTCGCGTGCTCACCTCATCGGCATGGTCGGCAGCTGCTGCACCCTTCTCACCAATAAATTGCTCACGAATTTTGTTGTAATCCTCAAAAAACTTACCGCCATCGTAGGATTTCTCAACACCATTCAGTAAATTTGCAGCAGTTATAGAGTTGTTTGTATTGGGGTCATCACCTTCGGGCTTGACCAATGTTCCTGCAAGCAACTCTATTTTTGTTGCTTCATAGCTATATGCTTTCTTTGCAGACCGTTCGCTCTTGACATCCTCCTTCAGCGTAACCTTAACCCTATACAGCTTTCCGTCCATACGTACTGCACCATACAATCTGTGTATGGTTACATTGGGATTGACGCCATTCTCTGCCGAACGCACACCATCTTCACCCTTCTTAAAGTCCGCATGTTGTTCTGCATCTACACTTTCACGAATAACATCAGGCAACACCTTCAACACAGCCAAGTGAACGTCCTTGCTCTCACTCTTGTCAACTGCACTCTGCGACAGATATTTGTCAACGGCCGCATTGCTGATGCGTATATCACCCTTTCCACCTGTCTCTTCACCGCTATAAGTTCGTGCTATATGCTCCTTAGCCCAAGCCTTAGCTTCAGCATGATTCTTAAAACCATGCCCAACCTCAGGCTCCACTATATTCCTCACCATTTTCGTCAAAGGACGAAACACGTGCATTGTGATTGCTCACACGGATAGTAACCAACTTACCATTTCGTGTCTCGAATGTACCATATTGGCTCGCTTCATGTTGTACTAAACCAAGACATCTTGACAAATCAGTTATAAAGTCTCTCGTCTTGTTAGGACGTTTTTCGTAATTATCGGCAAGTGTTTCAAGAACCTTTTGTACCTTTGCACCATCAGCACTTGAAACGACTGTGGCATTATTAGTGGATTGCTCTGCTATCGTCGCGGTTTCAAGTGCTCTTTTTTGTTTAGCACCAAACCTCACATCTGCTTCATTCGCCATATCAAGCACACGCAGACCTTCTTCCGTGCCAAGCACATCAAGACCACTGCCCTTCATGTGCTCTATCACCACATCACGAAGTATCGTCTCCTCACGCGTAGGGGGCTGTGCAGACTTTCCGTCAGCCTTCTGTTGACGCAAATCTTCTGGCAAAGCACTATACTTCTGCGTTACCATTTCATCTGCGGCATCTATTTTCTTCTTTGCCTCTGCATACATCTGCTTTAGCACGGGGTCAACATTCATTGCTTTGCGCTCCTGCAATCCTTTTTTAGAAGTAGTTTCTGCCGATGTCGTAGTCTGAGTAGGATAATGCTCAGAAACATAGTTCTGTATTTTATCCACCCATTTCTGTTCTACGTATTCCAGATGGTCTAAAGCCTTTTCATATTCAAGGACTTCATTCCGTTCCACACTCTCACCCTTACCCGAAGGCACAGCATCTCCTGTGGCCGACGATTTCTCACCATCGGTCACACCAACTTTAGCACCATCTTCCGAAGAAGCCGCTACTTCCTTGCCTTCACTTACTGTTGAGCGTCCCCGCTCTGCTGTTCCTTCAAGATGTCCATCGCCTTCAGAGCTGTCTCCGAGCTGTCCATCTCTGGGTGTTCCTCCCGCAACTGCTTCATTATCGGAACTATTTCTGCCGGAACTCGGAACCGTCTTATCTGCCCGCTCGGCATTTCTATTGGAATAAAGATTGTGTCGTCGTTCATTTTATCTTACTTTATATGCACGTTTAATGAAAAATTGCAGTGCCAAAATCTTTGAGGAGCTTTCTGTAAGAGTAATTATCTACGCCCTTACATTCAACATACCTAACGAATGGTATGGATCATGCTCATTGTTATGCCATCAGCGTCCTTTGAATGTTCTGCAAGGAAACGCTGCCACAATGTTTCCAATTTTATGGCGTCCTCATTACCAAGCAGACGACCAGAATGGCCACCAGTCCAATCAAAAGAAGGCATTGCTTCTTGCAAGGCCTCTGTTGTTAACATGGGAACCTCTTCCGGGTCAAGAATAACATTTGGAAGCATATCCATATAGTACACACTTCTGCCTTTGCCGCTCCAATCTTCACCCTCGTACGGTTGAGAGTCAAAAACGCCACTCATCACAATCCCTGTATTTCCTTTGCCTACCCTAACGAGGAAGAATCTGTCACCACATCTGGCCTTATCATAATCCCAAACACTCCAATTAAAATATTCTGTCAAGTTGTACTCTACGCCAAAGCAATGATCCTCAAGCGATACGCTTGATATGTCGGGATTCCACATCAAAATAAACGTGCGCTGCTTCTCATCAAAACCCTCTCCAGGATAAGTAGGTTTATAATGCAAGTCGTCGGGTTGTAAATGGCGGGCAGCGTCCATCATATCATGCACCATATCCACCGTTAACACTTCCGTACGTCTAAATTGCATTTCGTCCAAACGTTCAAACGCGTCATTCGGCAAAATCTTCCAGATTTCCCTAAAAGGAATAAATACCGGGAGGATAGCATCATCATCCATATCTATAATTCCCAACAAATCGGCCTCTGATATGTAATTAAACTCGTCCACCTGGCCATTTCTGATACAAATTGCAGAGATAGTGAGCCCATTTTCAACATCTCCATCAGACGAAGGCATAACCATGCGAGTGCTTGTGTCTTTCCAATTTACACTATCCCATTGCATAGAACAAAGGTTGTCAAAAAGGCTATCTACGTCCTCCTTATCCACATCATCGGACAATGGGATATCAAAAGATTCAAACAAATGCGCTCCCAAGCAGAATTTGCAGAAAAGACCATACATAACAATATGCTGCCCAGTATGTTTTACTAACGCTCGGGCTGCATCGAGCCCGGCCTCTTGCTCACGTTCAATCCATTCGTCATTAAATGCAGACAAGGGAGCAATTACCTCCACTTCATCTTCAAGGTATGCTTTGGCACCAGTCAGCTGCATTATAGCATCTATGGCTTTGACAAACAGCTGATAATCTGCCTTGGTCGAGAATGAGCAAACTCGCACCTCCAGTCCATCTTCTTCCTCATTCACCTCTATACCGCGAAGTGCCTTATTGAGGAAGCCGAATTTTAGAGATGGGTATTCATTCGAGGTGGCTACAATTTCAGTTCCCTTATCTGCCACACGACGCAAAATAGCATCTGGTTCTGGAACATCTTTAGTTCTGATCTTTACACTAACGCTCATATAAATACCGTTTTTAATATTAAACTTAGTTGAAACAAAATTCTGTTCTGCAAATATGCAACATTTCCCCGAAAAGCACAACAATAGTATCACTAACTTACTGATGTGACTATTTACTCAAGTTTGAGTTAAATACGAAACTTGAGTTATCTTACTACGTTCGTTCAACATGCTTACTACGTTCGAAGTAAATGCTTACTACGTTCGGAGTAAACACTTACTACGTTCGAGGTAAGCATATATTTCGGTTGTTCCACATGTTTTCTACGGTCGATGTGGCATGACTTAGGCTTGGTTTTGTGTTCTCATCACTCCCACGCGTGCATCACCTTTTCGTTTGATAACGGACGATCGCCGCCGTTATTCGTACCACACTTGCTAAATCCGAAAGTTGAGCTATTTATATTAAGATCTGCTGATATCAATTCTTGAACAGAACCGGTGCATCACTTAGTTTACACTTACCACAGACACTTTTTAATTTAGAACACCTACTTATAAAAACATTCGTATAAATGCCCGTGCATAGTTTTTTTTGCGTAAGTTTGTATAGTTGTAACATTGAATGCACATTATATCCATGTCAAGACCTTGATAACAGTTTGATTATCAACAGGTCTTGAACTAATGAACTACGAGTTGTGAGGTGTTAGAGGTATATACACGACAATATTTTGTCAAACACAGAAGTTTGGCGAGTCATGATACTTTTCTGCACCGTCCGGAATGGAGTTCCTTTTTTATAATAGAAGTGTGCGCCCCCTCGCTCAAGCAGGGATAGTTACAGTCTTGAACTCTAAGCATAACGAACTGATGAAGATAATGTTAGATGTTGTACTGGCATACACACCCGGTACCCCTCACCTGCCGCAGGTGGTTGAAGATATTAAGAGCAGCGATTGCGTTAACAAACTGCTTTTGGCTTGCACCGACGAGCAAAAGGCTGACGCAGAGAAAATAGCAGACGACAAATGCGAACTGCTTGTTACAGACAGTGTGACAAGTGCTAAGTTTTTACGTACAGCCGCACAACGCGTAACGGCACAGTATGTGGCATTCTACCTAAGCAACCATACCTTACGCATAGGCTACCGGGCATTCGACAGAATGTTGCAAATTGCAGCTGCGTATGATACGGATAGCGAAAAAGCCCTCATGGTGTACAGTGACCGATACGATGAACAAGGTCTGCACCCTACTATCGACTACCAGGAAGGTGCTCTGAGAGATGATTTCGACTTTGGTTCATTGGTGCTTTTCCGTTCAGCGGACGTGAAAGACTTTTTGAAGCACCGACGTGGCATGCAATACACTTATGCCGCAATGTATGCCTTACGACTATACGTAAGCGCCCATGGCGAAATAATACACCTAAAGGAGCCCTTGTACACAGAGTTGGAAACTGACTTGCGTACATCTGGGCAAAAGCAATTTGACTACGTCAATCCACGCAACAAGATGGTGCAAACCGAAATGGAACGTGCTTGCACAGAGCATCTTAAGGAAATTGGTGCTTGGCTGGCTCCCGACGAATACGACGAATTGCCGAATGACAACACTTGCTACCCAGTTGAGGCAAGTGTCATCATACCTGTGCGCAACAGGGCACGAACCATTGGCGACGCCATTGACAGTGTATTAGGACAAAAGGCCGATTTTGACTTTAATGTGATTGTCGTGGACAACCATTCTGACGATGGAACGGCCGAAGTCGTTAATAAGTATCACGACAACAACCACGTGGTGCTACTCCAACCAGAACGCACTGATCTGGGCATCGGAGGGTGCTGGGATATGGCCATTCGCAGCAAATGGTGCGGAAAGTATGCCATACAATTAGATTCAGATGACTTATACTCGTCTGATGACACCTTGACACGCATTGTGGCTGCCTTTGAAGAGCAAAATGCAGCCATGGTCATTGGCAGTTACCGCATGGTAAACTTTGCACTCGAGACGCTGCCACCAGGATTGATTGCACACACAGAATGGACTGCTGACAATGGACGCAATAACGCACTCCGAATTAACGGATTAGGTGCGCCACGCGCTTTCCGCACCGACATTTTGCGCAAGATCGGATTTCCCAACACGAGCTATGGCGAAGACTATGCTCTCGGACTGGCCTTTTCAAGACATTACCGCATAGCGCGCATTTTTGACGAGCTGTACTTGTGCCGCCGATGGGAGGGAAATTCTGACGCTGCACTGAGCATTGACAAGCAAAACAAAAATAACGCATATAAGGACGCGCTAAGAACTATTGAACTCAGGACCAGACGAGCCATGATCGAACGCTGGAATTCGCCCGTCAGAAAATGCGACGTTGAAGATTTCTTCAAAAAACAGATGGACCAATGGCACGACGTGGCAGAAAGGTGTGAGCAACTCAAAACTTGCGTAAAAGTGAAAGAGTTGCCGCTTGAATATGGCACACTCAATGTACAATACAACCCGGCACGCATAGTAAGCACTGCTGCAAAAATAGATAAGGCTGCCCTAAAGAAAAGACCTTGCTTTTTGTGCGACACCAACCGTCCCTCATGCCAAACATCTATGCCTGTACTTGGTAAGTTTCAATTATTAGTAAACCCCTACCCCATTCTGCCATTGCACCTTACAATACCAACGCGCCGGCACACTGCACAAAGATTGTCACATTTCAGCAAAATGCTTGACACAATTACATGGAACTTGCCTGGAATGTTTGTGTTCTACAATGGCGCGAGATGTGGTGCCTCTGCTCCTGACCACGCCCATCTGCAAGCAGGCCAACGAGGATTGGTACCTATCGAAAGGGATTGGAAGTTGTACGAAAACAATCTGCAACGCGTATACCCGTCACTTAAAAAAGAAGAGGCAGCCCTTGAGGATCTTGGGTATGATCCTAAGACAAGCGGCATATACTTGCTTAAAAATTATGCCTGCCCGGCCTTTGTTATACAAGGTCCGGCAAGCAACGATGTACCCTTACTTTTGCAAAAGTTGATGAGCGTTTTACCAGTTGCATCGGGTACGTCGGAACCTGACATAAACATACTGAGCTGGCGACAAGAGGGCACGCCAAACACGCCTGATCACATTGTAATGGTTGTGTTTGTGCGCAAAAAACATCGTCCAAACTGTTATTTTGCAGATGGCGATGCGCAAATATTAGTAAGTCCGGGAGCTATTGACATGGGAGGCCTCATCATTACGCCACGTGAGGAGGACTTTGAAAAGATGACAGCCCATATTGCCACAAGCATTCTGCGTGAAGTGGCCATTAGCAATAGCGAAATTAACAACATTGCCAAATTGCTGCATAACAAACGTGCTGACCACAAGAGCAAAGGTTGCATGACAAATGAAACCAAGGCTTTGAAATCATTGGCAAACCGTGACATCTGTGTGGGAATTTTACACGCCGAGGAAATTGACTTTGCATTAAACGGCAACTTCCAAGCCAAGGGCGAGACTGTCAGCGGTATGCAACACGTGCAGTGTACCGAGGGCGCTATTAAATGGAAAGACAACATTTATAGCGAACTCAACTTTATACCTGAGAACGACGACACGTGCTTTTTTACCCTGCAAGGCGTGACAATAGGCATTGGGTTTCATTGGCAAAGACAAGAAGAGCAGAGTTTTAAGGGCAAATTGCAACTTATAGTTGACGAAGGCAAACTCGTCGTGATTAACGAACTGCCAGTTGAGGCTTATCTCGAAAGTGTTATTTCATCTGAAATGAATGCAACATCTTCGCTCGAACTGCTTAAAACGCATGCTGTGGTGTCACGCAGTTGGGTGTATAGTCAGATGTTGCATCGCATGATGGGTGAAGGTGGTACCGCCAACTACTTCAACTTTGTGCATAAACACGGTGAGATACTTAAATGGCATGACCGCTCTGACCACGCACTCTACGATGTGTGCGCTGACGACCACTGCCAGCGGTATCAGGGCATAACTAAGTCAGCCCTGCCACAAGTGAAGAAAGCTGTTAGCGCTACAAAACATGAAGTGCTGATGTACAACGGTAGTTTGTGTGATGCACGCTTTTCAAAATGTTGCGGTGGTGTGAGCGAATTATACAGCTCATGCTGGGACAATGACGATAAGCCTTACCTGGCAGTCGTACGCGATGCTGCAGACGGTGATATACCCGATTTGACAGACGAACAAACTGCCGAAAAATGGATTAAGAGTGCTCCCGTCAGCTACTGCAACACCCACGACAAGCGTTTGCTGAGCCAGGTGCTGAACAACTATGACCAGGAAACTACAGACTTTTATCGTTGGCGAGTAGAATTATCACAAGACAAAATTCGTACACTCATTGAAGGAAAGACCGAACAGACCTTTGGCCATATTATTGCTCTGGAGCCTGTTCAGCGCGGTCCTGGCGGTAGAATTATCAAACTTAGAATTGTTGGCACTGAAAACGAGCTCATTGTAGGCAAGGAATTAGAAATCAGAAGAATGCTTTCCGACACCCACCTGTACAGTTCGGCTTTTGTCGTAGATACAATATATGGTGCTGACAAAACCGTACCTACAAAATTTGTGCTTACCGGTGCCGGTTGGGGACATGGTGTAGGCCTATGCCAAATAGGTGCTGCGGTTATGGCGGACGAAGGGAGTAGTTATGACGAAATATTGACTCATTACTACAAAGGATCTGTTAAACGTGATTTGACTGAATTGTAAAATCCAATGACTTTATGACGGGGCAAGCACCTCTTCATAAAGTCACTTCCTAAGCCTTTCAATCTGCGGTTATTGATATGGACGGCGCATTGACAGCGTCTGAATGTGTACACTTTAGATCCTACCACACACCAACCATTCTTTACCCATCCCCCTCGCCAAACAACTAATTATCAAAGAGTTGAGGCTTCCACAAGACTATTATTTAGCCTTGTAGAAGCCTCAACTTTTGCTCATTTCTTGTGTTGATTAAGAGTCGTTACAGAAGGCACAGGGACATTTACCTATATGATGTACCCATGCTTGATGGGGCTTCCATCAATTCTGTTCCTCCTCAAAATCCATGTGGGCTTGTACCACAAATAGTAAATTCTCTACTGAGAAATTGCCCATGCCCTCTTTCTTGGCTTTTTTAGCCAAATGGGCAGCTATTGCCTCTTCGTCTATTTCGATGTAGCCATCCTTGTCGGGGGTTGCATCAAGTATTCCACTCTCTGTGTAATACTCAACAATTACGTCTATAAAGTAATAGAGTAACTCCTCAGTAAATACATCTTTTAGCTCTTGTGGCAAATGCTGCTTGATGTAGGCCACAGCTGCAGCGTCCTGCTGCGCATCAAGCATTAATTCTTCGTCGAGATTCATTTCAACAAGTTTTCAATTTTCTCAGCGAACTCTGACTTGGGTCCTGCACCGACATGCTTGTCAACTACCTCACCATTCTTAATAAAAAGCACAGTGGGCACATTGCGAATGCCGAACTTTGACGTCAGTTCTTCGTTATCGTCTACGTCACACTTACCTACGTTTACACGACCTGCGTACTCTTCAGCCAATTCGGCAATATAAGGCGCAATTTTTTTGCAAGGTCCACACCATGTGGCAGAGAAGTCTAACACAATAGGGAGTCCCTCGGCTAAAACACTTTCGAAGTTTGAGTCTGTAATGATCTTTTCCATTTTCTAATGTATAATTGGTTTAAGTTTTATATTGAAGCAAATATTATGCCATCAGTTAATCTGATATGTGAAGTCAACCTTTTTTAAGTAGTTTATCAATAAGCTGTCAACAGACACATGACACAACTTACTTTGTAACATCACTTGCGAATGCTCGTCATTGTCAAGTATATTAAAGAACACGTCTGTCGGACCTGGTGATTTGCGAATGATAGAGGCAAGTTCGTTGACGACCTCAAGCGTGAGTTTCTCAGTAGCCACATTGATGGTTATCGACTTGATTTTCTGATCCTTCACATCGCTCAGAAATTCTATGCGGCCTATCTTTAGTTCATAGGCACCTTGTTGCCACTGTCTTTCCTCCACCCGGGCAGTAATAAACAAAGAGTTACCTACGTGAAAATAGCCACTGAACTTGGCCCAGTCTTCGCCAAAGAGTGCAATTTCCCCAGCTCCACTGTAATCCTCCAACTTGGCGATACCGTAAGGTTTGCCAGTGCGGGTCTGCCCCATTCTGACGTCTGTCACGATGCCACCAAGAAAGACATCTTGATTGGCGAATGCCACTTTATCCTCAAGTTGGGTCATGCGCATATTGCACACATCTTCCACTATGATGCGGTATGAATCGAGCGGGTGACCTGATATATAGATACCTATTAGGTCACGCTCACGGTTCAAGCGTTCGAGGTCGCTCCAACGCTCAACATTCTTGGGAGGCTCGGGCTTTGCTATCTCAAGCACCTCACTCGGCCCAAATAGTGAGAAACTGTTTTGAGCTTGATCGGCCTGAAATGTATTGCCATAACGAACCAGGGCATCGAGGAATGTCTCACCATTTTCGCATGGCGTTACAAATTGCTCACGTGTTATGTTGCCAAAACTGTCAAACGCTCCTGCAAGAGCCAAACTTTCAAGAGATTTTTTGTTACAGGTTGACAGATTGACACGTTCGACCAAATCGTATACGGACTTATATACACCGTTTTTCTTACGTTCGGCAAGTATCTGCAACACAGCACTTTCACCTACGCCCTTTACTGCACCCATGCCAAAGCGAATGTCACCACTATGATTAACACTAAACTTGAGATAGCTCTCGTTAATGTCAGGACCAAGTGTGCTGATACCCATAGATTTGCACTCGTCCATCAACTTAGCCACCGTGTTAATATCGGCCAAACTGCGGCTCATCACACCAGCCATATATTGTGACGGATAATTTGCCTTAAGATAAGCCGTTTGATAGGCTACCCACGAATAGCATGTGGCATGACTTTTATTGAAAGCATAGGACGCGAATGCGCGCCAGTCATTCCAAATTTTTTCAAGAACCTTTGGGTCGTGACCATTAGCCTTACCACCATCAATGAACTTGGGGTACATGTGGTTAAGCTTTTCTATAAGCTTTTTACCCATTGCCTTTCGCAGTGCATCACTCTCGCCACGCGTAAAGTTTGCAATTTCACGCGAGAGCAACATGACTTGCTCCTGGTAGACGGTAATGCCGTATGTATCCTTCAAGTATTTTTCCATACAAGGAAGGTCGTAGGTAATTGGCTCGTCACCATGTTTACGGGCTATGAAAGACGGAATATATTGCATAGGTCCCGGGCGGTACAACGCATTCATGGCAATAAGGTCCTCAAAGGTTGAGGGCTGTAGCTCACGCAAATACTTTTGCATACCCGGCGATTCAAACTGGAAGGTACCTATGGTACGACCATCGCAGTATAACTGATATGTGGCAGGGTCCTCAATGCTGATTTCATCAATGTTGAGATCAATACCCAAAGACAGCTTGATATTTTCAAGAGCCTCCTTGATGATGGACAGAGTTTTCAGACCCAAAAAGTCCATTTTTATCAAGCCCGTTTCCTCAATCACACGCCCCTCATATTGGGTACAGTGCAATTCCTCTCCTGTTTCCTTATCCTTGGCGGTAGATACGGGTACCCAATCTGATATATTGTCACGACAAATGATAAAGCCACACGCATGCACACCCGTATTGCGCACATTACCTTCGAGCATTTTTGCATAACGAATTGTATCACGTAATAAAATGTCCGAAGATGTCTCAGCCTCACGCAGTTCGGGTATGGCAGCTATCGCATTTGTCAAATTCATTTTAGGCACTTTGCCATCAGGCCCTTCTGGCAATTTATCGGGAATAAGTTTGCAGAGGTTATTTGATATTGACAGAGGCAGTTTCTGAACGCGGGCCACATCCTTGATAGCAAGTTTTGTGGCCATTGTACCATAGGTTATGATATGTGCCACATTGTCTGCGCCATACTTTTGAGTAACCCAATTCAGTACGCGGCCACGACCATCGTCATCAAAATCGACATCGATATCGGGGAGTGAAATACGGTCTGGATTTAGGAAACGCTCAAACAGCAAGTCGTACTTGATAGGATCTATCTGCGTGATACCCAAGCAATAAGCAACAGCACTACCCGCCGCAGAACCACGTCCTGGCCCTACACTCACATCAAGTTCCTCTCGTGCCGCACGAATGTAGTCCTGCACTATTAAGAAGTAACCTGGGAAACCCATCGTCTTCATGATATGCAGCTCAAATTTTATACGCTCTGCTGTTTCATCGTCCAACGGGTCGCCATAGCGTTTTTTGGCTCCCTCATAAGCCAATTTGGCAAGATAATCAGCCTCAAGTTTTATACGATATAGTTTGTCAAAACCGCCAAGCTTTTTGATTTTCTTCATGCCATCTTCGCGGCTCATCACGACATTACCATTCTCGTCTTGTGTGAATTCGTTGAAGAGATCTTCTTCGGTCAAATTCTTACGATATTCCTCCTCAGTGCCAAACTCCTCGGGAATGGCAAAGTTAGGCATGATAGGAGCATGATCTATTGAGTAGGTTTCAACCTTGTCACATATTTCACAAGTAGTAGCAAGTGCCTCTGGCAAATCGGCAAAGACTTCATTCATCTCGGCACGAGTTTTGAACCACTCTTGCTTTGTATACAGCATTCGTCTAGGATCTTCCAAATCCTTTCCTGTAGCCAAACAAATCAAGCGGTCGTGTGCTTCGGCATTCTCCTCATCTACAAAGTGACTATCATTAGTGCAAATATATTTTACATTATATTTTTGCGCTATGCGTAACAGTTCTTTGTTTACCTGAACTTGTAATGGATACGTTTCGCGATTGGCTCTGACTGAGGGGTCCTTGACCTCGTGTCGCATCAGCTCCAAATAATAGTCATCGCCAAACACGCTCTTGAACCATTGCACACTCTTTTCAGCCTCCTCAATACGACCTTGCATAATCATTTGCGGCACCTCACCACCCAGACATGCAGAACAAACTATCAAATCTTCATGATATTTCTCCAAATCCTTGTGATCCGTACGCGGACGCATATAAAAGCCATCAACCCACGATCGAGATACCAACTTTACAAGGTTGTGATAGCCGTGCTCGTTTTTGGCCAAGACTATAAGGTGCCAGCCTGACTGGTCAATTTTCTCAGCCTTTAATGATTTGTCGCCACGACGCGACACATACATTTCGCAACCGAAAATAGGCTTGAAATTAGCTATCGGACGTTGTTTTTTGAGCACAGCCTCACATTCGGCAATAAGTTCGGCTTCACTTTTTCCCTCATCGGGATTTTTACCCTCCTTATCTAACTTAGGCACATAGCTACCGTCTTGCAACGAAGCCAACTTCGCCTCCATATCCTTTACAACCCCCTTGGCCTTACCTATGACCTTGTTTGAGTAATTAAAGAATTCTTTTATACCCATCATGTTGCCATGATCCGTCACTGCCATGCCACGCATGCCGTCGCGTATGGCCTTATCGACCAACTTTGGCACAGCAGCCTGTCCGTCAAGTATTGAATATTGGGTATGTACGTGTAGATGTACGAAATCTTGCATATTGTAATTGTAAGGAGAAAATGTTGAAACACATAAACAACCTGTGCCACACCTGCCAGCAGGAGTAGACACAGACTATTCAATTACAAAGCTACGAAAAAGACTGCAATTGCTTGCCACTTTGTAGCCATATTTGCTATCACAACAAAAGTATTTATGAAAACGCTTTGAAAGTACATAAAGTTTTTTTACTTTTGCGAATAGACTTGGGCGTCCATACCTCTGTCTTGAACAGACATGCCGTTTCAAGCAAAAACAAAGTTATCGTTACAAATCTTTATAACAAAACAAAATCATGAGAGTTATTATCGAACCCGACTACGAAAAGTTGTCAAACTGGGCTGCAGAGTATGTTATTAGCAAAATCAATGCAGCCAATCCAACTGCAGAGAAGCCTTTCGTATTGGGTCTGCCTACCGGTTCATCACCAATCGGCATGTACAAGGCATTGGTTAAGGCCAACAAAGAAGGCCGCGTCAGCTTTAAGCACGTATTGACATTCAATATGGACGAGTATGTTGGCTTGCCCGAATCACACCCCGAAAGCTACCACTCTTTCATGGCTACGAACCTTTTCAATCACATTGACTGCCCGAAAGAAAACATCCATATCCTGAACGGTAATGCCGAGGATTTGACAGCCGAATGTGCACACTACGAACAAATGATCAAGGATGCTGGTGGCATTGACCTCTTTATTGGTGGTATTGGCCCCGATGGTCACATCGCATTCAACGAGCCGGGTAGCTCACTCACAAGCCGCACTCGTCAAAAGACTTTGACTACCGACACAAGAGTTGCCAATTCACGTTTCTTTGGTGGCAAGCCCGAAGATGTACCCGCTACTGCTCTCACCGTTGGCGTAGGTACTGTTATGTCTGCCAAGGAGGTTCTCATTCTCTGCAATGGCCATAACAAGGGTCGCGCTTTGCAAGCTGCTATCGAAGGCCCCGTTACACAGATGTGGACTATTTCAGTACTCCAAATGCACGAACACGGCATCATCGTTTGTGACGAAGCTGCCTGTGAGAACATCACTCATGGCACCTACAAATACTTTAAGGATATCGAGAAAGACAATCTCTGATAACTATCAAAGATATTAACAAGCAACAAGTGTAATATTCACTCCCCTACCGGGTTGAATATTACACTTGTTTTTTATAAGTAGATGTTCGAAATCATTTTACGAGCATCTACTCATCTATATCACAATGAAATGGAACACCTCTACCCCAGCCCTCAACAATAACGAGGGTGCGGTTAATCAAATTGTATAGCTTTAGCTGGTTGGATATGCGAAACCAAATAGCTCGGAATTACAAGGGCAAGCATTGTAACCAAAAGAGTGATTACATTCAATACAACGATGCTCAACACGTCAAAGTCCACTGGAGCATAAGGCACATAGTAAACTTCTGGGTCAAGCGAGACAACATGAGTGTACTTCTGTAACATGACAACCGAAATGCCAATTACATTTCCCCACAACATGCCGCGCCCTATAATAAAAGCCGCATACCATAAAAAAGTGTGACGTATACGATTGTTGGTGGCGCCCAAAGCCTTAAGCACACCTATTGTCTGCGTTCGCTCTAATATCAAAATAAGCAATCCGCTCACCATTGTAAAGCCTGCCACACAAATCATTATCACCAATATGACCATGACATTCAGGTCAAGCAAATTTAGCCACGAAAGTACGGAGGAGGTCACAGGGTTGTCCTTCACACTTAATACTGCATACGACCTCTTAAAGCGGTCTGTATGTCCGCCGACCTTCTTGGCCAAAATGTACTGAACCTTGTCAAGATCATCATAACTGCCAAGGCGGATCTCAAGACCACTGCTTTGTTCGGGCAGCCATCTGTTCAGTTGGTTTACCGCGTACATGTCAGCCAAAACGACATTGTTGTCAAATTGCTTCATATAGGTATTATATATACCTACAACCTTGAACCGTCGCTGCTTGATGGTATTTGAAAAATAATAACTGTAAACCTTGTCTCCAACCGACAACTTCAGTTTATTGGCGATTGTTTGAGAAATGACAATTTCATTTTTGGTCTCACTGTCCGAAAAATGAGGCAAATGCCCCGACACCATATAATGCTTGATAAAGTTCAAATCATATTCGCCAGCAACTCCCTTGAGCAACACACCTGCAAAATCTGATTGGGTCTTGAATATACCCATTTTTTGCGAAAAACGCTGTACAGATTCTACACCTGGAGTCTGCTTGATCTGGTTTATCAATTTTTTGTCTGTTACCACAGGAAAGCTTTCAGGCGAGCTCAAAGAGTTGGGTTCTATCACCTCTATATGGGAAGTGAAACCTGCTATTTTTCCACTCACCTCATGCTGAAAGCCCCTAACGAAACAGATCGACACAACCATCACCGCCAACCCCACTGCTATGCCAGCAGTAGCAATGCGCAAAGCCGGAGGCGATGCCTTGCGCACCCCTCCAGTATTTTTATCACTGTTCTTGAAAAAACGTTTTGCTAAAAATAACGAAAGCATTATTTGCCCCAATTATGATTGTAGCTACACAATGGCGAACCTGGCCAAACAACTAAAAGGCAACGTTACGATTTACCCAATAGCCACATTGCCGCGCCCAAACCATTTTACAGCATAATTACACTTCACGTCCAGGATACGCCTCAATAGCCTTGCGCAGCACAATAAGCGCCCGTTGCAGGTCTGCCTTGTTGAGCACATAAGCTATACGCACTTGATTGCGTCCAGCCCCAGGTGTAGTGTAGAAACCTGCAGCCGGGGCCATCATGACAGTTTCACCCTCGTATTGGAAATCTGTCAAACACCAGGCACAGAACTTTTCAGCATCATCTACTGGTAATTTTGCCACAGTATAGAAAGCGCCCATTGGTATAGGCGAGTATACACCCGGTATGCGATTCAGACCATCAATCAAGCATTTACGCCGCTCAACATACTCGTCATACACATCGCGTGCATATTCAGGGGCCGCATCTAACGAAGCCTCTGCCACGAGTTGTCCTATCAAGGGAGGACTCAAGCGCGCCTGGCAGAATTTCATAACAGCCTTGCGCACTGCCTCATTCTTCGTGATTAGTGCACCAATACGTATACCACACTCGCTATAACGTTTCGAGACAGAATCAATCAACACCACATTTTGCTCAACGCCTTCAAGGTGGCAAGCCGAAATGTATGGTGATCCCGTATATATGAATTCACGATAGACCTCGTCTGAGAATAAATAAAGGTCATATTTCTTTACCAAATCGCGAATTTGGTTCATCTCACGACGTGTATACAAATAACCTGTCGGGTTGTTAGGGTTACAAATCAATATGGCACGCGTGCGTTCATTGATCAGCTCCTCAAACTTCTCTACTTTAGGCAACGAAAAACCCTCCTCTATAGTAGTGGCTATGGTACGTATACGCGCTCCAGCCGATATAGCAAAAGCCATATAGTTGGCATAAGCGGGTTCTGGTACAATTATTTCATCGCCAGGGTTCAAGCATGACATGAACGCAAAAAGTACAGCCTCCGAGCCACCCGACGTAATAATAATATCATCAGCACTCAAATGGATATTATACCCCTCATAGTAATGGGTCAGCTTTTCGCGATAGCTGCGAAAGCCCTGACTGGGGCTATATTCCAACACTTTTCGGTCGATGTGTCGCAACGCGTTAAGGCCGGCCTCAGGAGTTGGTAAGTCTGGCTGACCTATATTCAAATGATAAACATGAACGCCTCTCTCCTTAGCTTGATTGGCCAAGGGAGCAAGTTTCCTGATCGGAGACTCAGGCATCTGTATAGCTCTTTCCGATATCTTAGGCATTTTATATCAGGTTGTTTTTAGATGAATTTACGAACGAAACTGCCTTTATTTTCCCACCTCACACAAGATGTAGCCAATGTATGAAATGGGCGCAGCAAATAATATAAATAGATGTAAGCTCCATATCGGCGCTCACTAAGAGTATTCAACGTCTTCCTTACAAATACAAGAGGAAGCACAAATGCAGCCACAAGCACAATCATGCACAACGCATCAGTATATAAGTAGCCCAACGAGTACGAATTCGCCGTCAAATCGCCGAACAGACGCAGCCCTACATAACAAGCCACTGATGCCACCATCACATATAGCATGGCAGACGATACGCCATTTTGAATGAAGAACTTACGTGCACCATTGGTGAGATGATGGATTAGCTCATTCCTTTGCACACGCATGTTCGAAATGGCCGTCTTATGCGGCAAAGCCAAAATAGTCCTTGTATCTGCTGCACAGAGTATTGACAAACGATCGGCACCGACATGCAAATTGGCCAAAATAGCCTCCTCGCCAAAAGGCAAACTCACACTGTCTGCAAAACCATGCTGCGCCATAAAGGCACTCTTACGCATTGCCCAATTAGTACAACCACAGTCCAAAGTCACACCTTTGTCCCATGCTGCCACCTTCTGCACAAAATGATCAACCTCATCCAATATAGCGCGACGGGCCACCCACGTGCCGTTGTCCTCATAATTATAATAAGCCTGCACCATATCAGATTCCTCTGATAAATTCTGAACGAAATGGTGCAGCCATTCGTCGTTTAACGGCAGAGTCTGCGCATCAAGTATCAACACCCACTCACCGCGGGCTGCCTTTACGCCAAGCGTTATGGCTAACTTACGCACCTCTATGTATCGGGCTGTCTCGGGTACGAAAGTATAGCGCAAACTGCCAAATGATTTCTGTCCTCGTTCTACCAAATCACGCACACACTCTGAGTGCCCCTCATCCGCCAATATAATCTCGTAATCAACATCACATTTTTGCTTGAAAAGGCTTTCTACAAGCGAACCCGCACAAGATGCACAACGTTCATTCACAGGTATTATTATCGAAACAAGACCCGCCCCGCCGCCTTTTGCCTCATGCGTGGCTGCCTCGACGGCCTGCGCCTCTTGCTGCCACGAGGCATATTTATTTACTAAAGTAAAACGTCGCAAACGCAATACATACTGCAACAACAAAGCTACTAATGCCACCAAAACCAGCAGCACCAGTCTCAAATCAACAACATTCAAGTACATATCTGTCATACAACTAAACCTAAATTCAATTAAAGCATTACTTTAACTCACGACGCCTAAACTCCGAGCATACAACTGCAGTAGCGACTGCCACATTCAAGCTTTCACTCGTAGCTCGCCCTGCAGGAAACGGCGGAATATACAACCGGTGGTTAACACAAGCCGACACTTCTCGCGATATGCCATTACCCTCGTTGCCCATTACTATTACGCCGTTATGCTCCAACGATTCGGCATACATATCCGCCCCATCGAGAAACGTGCCATACACCGCTGCACCCGATTCAGCAGCCCGCGACAGCACACAAGGCAAGTCAACATAATGAACCGCCACGCGCGCGATGGCGCCCATTGTAGCCTGTACCACCTTGGGGGAGTACAGGTCAGCCGTATCGCGCGAGGCAAAAATATGTTCTATTCCGAACCAATCTGCCAGCCGGATAATCGTACCTAAATTTCCAGGATCTTGCACACCATCTAAGGCCAAGCAAAGCATTTTTCCCGGCAGCCCAGCCAGTTCGTCAACATCTGTGGCAACCGTTTTTTCCTCAAATACTGCCACCACATCGCGCGGAGTACTTAAATTCGACAATTTCTTTAACTGTGCAGCATCAACAACCTCTATATCAGACACTTTAGATCTTATAGAATATGCAAGTGATGCTAAATATTCTTCGGTAGCGAACAACGTCTTACACCTCATGAAGTGCAACAAGTCCTCAACGACCTTTGCACCCTCGGCCACAAAGAGTCCACTTTCATCGCGGTACTTTTTCAAGTTCAGCGAATGTATGTCCTTGATCATCTGTTTTGTTACCACTACCGTTTATATTATATGGCCATAGCCATCGGTTTGAAAAGTCTAATTTAACCGCAAAGCTACAAAGTTATTTCTAAATACAGACATATCTTAATTAAAAATACGCATTGAAGAACTTAAAGTGCACCTACAAACACACCCACACGCCAGCCCGCGCAGCAGTCAGCCCACCCGTTCGTTTATCCATATAACGCGGGACGCGTCACCCCCATTAGTGCTTGCATTTGGTGGTAACATTACCTTTATCATACTACGAAAACTTTACTTGCAGAGTATCTTGCATCTTACACTAATACATTACAACTCGCTGACTATCAATACTTTACTTAGTGTAAGATGCTATCATTACCACCTACACGCAACCTACACAACCCACACGGCACAAGCACGGGAGGAAGATATTACGGCATAGGGGAACAGAAAAGTCTGTTGCTCCGACAGATTTCTCTATGTCCCTGTGGCGTATTATCTACTGCATACGTCCATGTTGACTGCGAGACAGCGAGGTTAGGTGTGTAAGATGTATGCATGGGAGTGTAAGATACTTTGAAATCATCTTACACTCTTGAGACTTCTGTATATCAACTTGTTACGCACAAAAAGTGTAAGATGGCAGTAAAAGCACACACTCTCTTTTACAAGAGGAATGTCGGGGAGGGAAGCAAATATTTGTGCACAAGTTGCACACTTTGTTGATGGGTTCAATGCCTTAGTGTCACTTTTGCAGCACTTTTGTTCTTATGTCCTCCGCGTTAGCGGCAAATCTCATAACTCACGAACTATGAAACACCATAATCCAATCTCCTGACTTCATCGTTTTTCAATATGCGCCATCACATGGCGCATATTGAAAAACGATGAGTTGCGTCATTTGATTGGGTGACGCATTGGCGAAGTCAAGAAAAAGGAGATTGTTACAAAAACATAAAGACAAAATGTTGGTGGGTACATTAAATGTTGTACCTTTGCACCAAAATAGACAGCCACATCATGAAACTGATTTTAATGACAACTCCATTCTTTTTCGTGGAGGAACATCAGATACTAAACGCCCTGTTCGATGAAGGATTAGAAATCCTGCATCTGCGCAAGCCAGACACCGAACCAGTTTACTCAGAGCGGCTGCTGACACTGATATCCGAGAGCTATCGCAAGAGAATCGTTGTACACGATCATTTTTATCTTAAAAATGAGTATGGACTGAAAGGCATACATCTCAACCACCGCAATCCCGAGTTGCCACCCAAATACAAAGGACACATATCTTGCTCATGCCATACAGCTGACGAGGTTATGGCCCACAAAAAGAAGTGTGACTACGTATTTCTCTCACCCATTTTCGATAGCATATCCAAGGAGCAATATGCCTCGCATTTCACAACCGCCAACCTGCGACAACTGGCACAAAGCGGCGTAATAGACCGCAAGGTCATGGCCCTGGGAGGTGTACAGCTTGACAATATCCAAAAGGTCAAGGACCTCGGATTCGGAGGCGCAGTCATACTCGGTGACATTTGGAATCGTTTCAGCATACATTCTACACAAGATTTCAAAGACCTTATATTACACTTCCGCAAATTGCGTAAAGCCGCCGACTAATACAAAAGCAACGGCTTCAAAACCAAAGAAACACCTTTAATAACAAATCATACAACAAAAATGATGAACAACAACTCTTTTATGGTCTTTTCGGGCACAGCTTCCCGTTATTTGGCTGAAAAGATTTGTGAGGAACTTGGCTGTCCGCTGGGAGACCTCACGGTGACAAAATTTGCCGATGGAGAATTTGAGGTTTGCTACGAAGAGAGCATCCGCGGACGCGATGTGTTCCTTGTGCAAAGCACATTCCCCAACTCAGACAACCTCATGGAGCTGCTCCTCATGATTGACGCCGCCAAGCGTGCCTCAGCCCGCAGCATTTGCGCTGTGGTTCCCTACTTTGGTTGGGCTCGTCAAGATCGCAAAAGCAAACCCCGCGTGAGCATTGGCGCAAAATTGGTGGCCGACCTCTTGAGTGTAGCCGGCATCGACCGACTCATGACAATGGACCTCCACGCCGACCAAGAGCAAGGTTTCTTCGACGTACCCGTCGATCACCTCTATGCCTCAACAGTCATGCTCCCCTATATCAAGAGCTTAAATCTTAAGAACCTCTGCATTGCCTCACCCGACGTGGGCGGTTCAAAGCGTGCTGCTTCATACGCCAAATACCTCGATTGCCCCATGGTACTCTGCAACAAGAGCCGCAAAAAGGCCAATGAGGTAGCAGACATGCAAATCATTGGCGATGTTGAAGGCATGGACGTCGTATTGGTTGACGACATTGTCGACACCGCCGGCACCATCACTAAGGCCGCCGACCTCATTATGTCACGCGGCGCCAACAGCGTACGTGCCATTGCCAGCCACTGCATCATGTCTGGCCCTGCCGACGAACGCGTTCAAGCATCTGCACTCAAAGAAATGGTATTCACCGACAGCATACCCTACCGCGGCACATGCGATAAGGTAAAGGAATTATCTGTTAGCGGCATGCTTGCCGAAACCATTCGCCGTGTAATGGAGAACGAAAGCATCTCGTCACAATATCTTATCTAATAGATTTAGTGGGTTAAAGGGTTAGAAAACTTAATAGTTACTTTTACCAGTACCATAAGCTTGATTTCCTTTTAACCCACTAAACTTTTAATAGCGAACTTGCCTGCTTGCCACCTTGGCATACACAAAAAAACTCCACAATATTTCCGATTATTCCGACTAAAACCATTATATTTGCACACGAAATGCGGCAGTAGCTCAGTTGGTAGAGCATGAGCTTCCCAAGCTCAGGGTCGCGGGTTCGAGCCCCGTTTGCCGCTCAAGCATAATAATCTCACATACTTTTTTGTTTGTAACACCGTCGCTATTATGGCTGTAGTTTTACTCGCAATCATGTTGGCCGGCCTTCTGATTATTGCTACAGAGCCGCTGAACCACATAAGCAAAGCAGCCGTTGCCATGTTTGCAGGCGTCTGTTGCTGGTTGCTCTACATAGCACAAGGCAACAATTTCGTATCCAGCCAACATGCAGCCGACTATGCCATCTACCTTGCCGACAACAGTTTGCAAGCCCATTCGATAAAGGATTTTATCGCGTCAAACATCTTCTTTAACTACGTAGTTAAAGGTGCCAATATCGTACTATTTTTAATTGCCACAACAAGTATTGTCGAGATACTCAACAACAATGGTTGTTTCGACTTTGCAGCAGAGTGGATGCGCACACGCAAGCCACGCAAACTGCTTTGGCTATTGTTTATATTCACTTTCGTTTTGTCTGCCAATCTTGACAATCTGGCCACAGTTGTGCTCATGCTCACCATCATGCACCCCGTGCTACAAAGTGACAAACAAAGGCGCATATATGGCACTGTCATCGTACTGGCTGCCAATTGCGGTGGTGCTATAACCGTAATTGGCGATATAACAAGCTTGCGGCTGTGGAACGACCAGCTTGTTACACCCTCCACCTACTTCCTCACCCTTGTCATGCCAATGATAGCAGCAGCTATCACCATGCTTACATTATTGGCACGCAGTCTGCCCCCACGCGTAGAGCTATCGCTCGACCGCCTTCCATTCAGGGGCGACGACACTGTGCTTACACGCCCTCAAAGACTCTTAATGCTCCTTGTCGGCATTGGCGGCCTGTGGTTCATACCAAGCTTTCACCGCATCACACTACTGCCCCCCTTTGTGGGTGCCCTATGCGTATTAGCCCTCCTCTGGATAGTTAACGAACTGTGCAACCGCCAGCTACTTGGTAGCGACAAAATGGTAGCCAAGCGCATGCCTCTCGCACTGCAATATGCCAACCTGCAAAACCTATTGTACTACGTCGGCCTCACGCTCATGCTTGGAGCTGTTGCCGAAACTGGTGTGCTCCAACATATCGCCACATGGCTCCTGAGCCACATTGGCAACATCTGGATACTTGGTGGCATCACTACAGTCTTGGCAAGTTTGTTCGGTAATATCCCCACCCTGTTGGCCTCTACCGAAGCTTTCGGCCATCTGAGCGGCGAATGGAGCTACCTCACCGCTTGCAATGGCACATTATGGCCACTTATCAGCTACACCACAGCCCTTGGAGGCTCCGTGCTGCTCACTGGCAGCGTGGCAGGCATGCTGCTCATGCGTATGGAGGGCATCAGTTTTGGCTGGTATCTGCGCCACATAGCGCCCAAAGTGCTGACTGGTACAGTTGTAGGTTACATCGTACTCCTTGCACAGAGCCTTGCTATGGGCTGAAATATATAGCGCAAGCAAAAGCACAAGACCAGCACTTATGGGCAATGAAACACAAAACATAAACAAAATAAAGAAAAGACATGGGTAAAATCAGATGTGTGGGTGTGCTCACCTCAGGTGGTGACGCCCCCGGCATGAACGCAGCAATCCGCGCTGTTACACGCAGCGGCATATGCAATGGCTTCAAGATAAAAGGTATTTACCGTGGCTACGACGGCCTGATACACGACGAGGTCAAACCATTTACCACCGAGGACGTCAGCAACATCATACAAACAGGTGGCACCATACTGCGCACCGCACGCTCCAAAGAGTTTCAAACCGCAGCTGGTCGCAAAAAAGCCTACGAAACCTTGCGCAAGGAATCAATCGATGCACTTGTTGTCATAGGCGGTAACGGTTCACTTACCGGCGCCATGATGCTGGCCGAAGAGTACGACTTTCCCTGCATCGGACTGCCAGGCACCATTGACAATGACCTTTATGGCACCGACAGCACCATAGGTTATGACACCACACTCAACACCATCACACAGTGCGTTGACAAGATACGCGACACAGCCACCTCACACGAACGTATATTCTTTGTTGAGGTAATGGGACGTGACGCCGGTTTCCTTGCACAGAACAGTGCCATAGCAGCAGGTGCCGAGGCTGCCATCATACCCGAGGACACCACCGGCAGCGACCAGCTCATCGAATTTATGGAGCGAGGCATTCGCAAGAGCAAGAAAAGCTGCATCGTTATAGTTAGCGAAAGCCCCAAATGTGGCGCCATGTACTATGCAGAGCGTGTAAACAAGGAATACCCCAACTTTGATGTACGCGTATCCATACTCGGCCACCTGCAACGTGGCGGCAGCCCCTCAGCGCGCGACCGAATACTGGCGTCGCAGGTAGGCGTGGGTGCCATCGAAGCATTAGTACAAGGGCAGCGCAACGTAATGGTTGGTGTGCGCAACAACGAAGTTGTGTACGTGCCCTTTATCGATGCCGTTGGCAAGCGCAAGGTTATGGACAAGAAACTCATCAAAGTCCTTGATGAACTAAGTATATAATATCCAAACAGATACCCCATATTCATAGGAGCGCTGTTAGGCACACGCCAGTCAGCACCCTCCAAAAAAGCAATCGCAAAACGATTGTAGCACAAGCTTGCCACACCTGTTTTGTGATTGCTTTTTTATTATTCTGAAAGGTTTATCGTAAGCATTCCATGCAGGCCTTGAGACGACAGACGTATGGAGACGAATGGAAGTACGCAAGAAAAGAGAAGCAAAAGAAAAGGCTCGGTTAGAAGCCGAAGCTAAACGTGAAAGCATGGCTCGGCAAAACAGATACATAGGAGTGCTTGACAAGTTCATCCATGAGGTACATGAAGCTTTATCATCCTTTGCGACCTATAGGTCAATATATTGCTGCTTCGCAACACATTTTTGCCGTTTCGCATAAGGAGGCGTTGTGTATAAAAACAAAGGTGACTATATACGACAATACCCCTAACATAGGGTAGCCGAAAAAATCCTTTTACAAAGTTTAACTATCTCTCAATAACGATTGATACACTAATAGTTGCGTATTTACAAAGGCTAAAATCGCAAGGTCTTAGCCTTTTTCTTGCTCAACGCAAAATATCACTCAAGTTAATACTATAAGCCGCACCGCTTCATACATTGACAATCCCGAAATTCTCTCCAACCGAAATTTT
>OJML01000305.1_pt1 | contig 30480 bp, 25 predicted proteins | sample 1597221 | NCBI WGS metagenome assembly OJML01 (sample SAMEA2452123, study PRJEB22498) | human gut metagenome | biome: human feces; feature: human gut; material: feces | place: Australia | collected 2012 | reverse complement strand
ACGTTAATTTATATTAATGAATAATTTTTTCTTGATTTTTAATAGTTAGTCTCCTAAATTAAATAGGAAGCTTTGTTTTTTACGGGGTTTCAACTTCTTTATTAGCATCAAAAGTTTAGGGCAACTTACCCTAAACTTTTATGCTTTATAAATTATTTTTTATAAATTAATCGCCTTTTGCTTTTGATTGAATGTCGATCTTATCAATTTGAGCAAAATATTTTTGTCCACCTTTAATAACGACACTATAAGCTGCTGTTGTAGGTGCAGCTGGTGTATATTCTAAAGCACTTGTATCAGTTGCAGCATAAGCTTTTTCAGCAACTTTAGTATATGTTTTTCCCTTATCTTTAGTTTCTAAAATATAAGCTGTAAAGTCGCTATCTTTAGTTTTTGCGTTTTTAATAGTGAACGATACTTTAGTTGCTTTTGTAATAACAGCAAATACATCAAGAGAAGCATAGTAATTATCACCAATCTTGTCACCATCTTCTTTAATTGCAGGATCAATAGCACTTAATTGAGCTGCAGTGACATATGATTTTCCCCATTGACTATCGCCATTAGCACCAATCATAGTTGATTCGCTATATTTATGGCCATTACTTAATCTTACAGTAGCGCCATTGACTTCTCCCATTGCAGTAACATATGGCGAATCAAGACCTAAGCCAGTGGCAATTTCAGCACCTGTTGCTGTATATGAATTTAATGAAACATAATTAATTGGTTCAACTGTAATTTCGATTGTATTTTTAGAATCAAGTTTGAAAGTTTTATTTGTAGCTTTAATTTTTGCTTTTCCAGCTTTTAATCCACTAACTTTATTGCCAGAAATTTTAACAACATCTGCACCTTCTACAGCAACATATTCAACATCACCACCAGCATTTTCAGGTGTATTTACAACTGATAATTCTGCTGTTTCGAATACTTTCATTGTTGTTTTATTTGTAGCAATTTCAATTTCTGTTGGTTTAACGACTTCTTTTAAAACTTCAATTTTTTCTGGAATGACATTAAATTTCTTTGTGCTACTGTTATAGCCTAAAATAGCACCAATAACTTTAATTTCTGATCCACTTACTACTGGTTTAATAACTTTTTTCATTGCTTCGCTAGCTTTATAAATGCTTACGTTAGCTTGTTTTGGCTTAACTTTGTCTTCGACATCTAAAACTACGCCAAAGTCGCCATCATATTTGCCTGTAAATTCAATGTAGTTATTTGGTGTAGGTTTAGCTACATCAGCGAGCTTAGAATTATTTTTAGTAGCTAAATCATAGTATTCATTAAAATCTTTTGTTGTAAATTTATTTGCAGTTGGCATAGCGACTTTTTCTGAAGCTTCAGTGACTTCTTCAATTATTGCTTTTGAACCAAATTGTAAAACTCCATAGTTATTGCAGAGTCCACCTTCAACATAAACAGTTGTACCAACTGGTAATTTTACCATTGTTGTTGAGCTATAGACAAATCCATAAGCTTCTCCATCGTAGAAAACAACATTACGATCGCCATCGTTAGCAACAATAACGCCTTTTACACGATATGATTTTTCTGTATATGTTTTGTAATCGCTAGTAGGAACTTGAGCTGCAGCTTCTTTTAAAACATCAGCTAATTTAGAAACAGGGACAACTGTTTTTTCGTTAATAGTAATTTCGACAGATTCTTTAATTTCTCCAGCGCTAACTGTAATAGTAGATTTACCAGCAGCTTTAGCATGTAACATTGTGCCAACAACTGTTATTACTTCTGTATTACTTGATTCAATTTTAATCTTTCCGTTATTAATTAATGTAGCAGCACTAAGTGTATTAGGTGTAACTTCGATGCTAATCTTTCTATCATCTTGGCCAACTTCCCATACATTTGTTAATTCTTCTTTATTAGTAATTACTATAGCAGTAACTTCATCTTCTTTTTTATCTGTTGTTCCATTGCAACTTGATAAACCGACGACCGTTGTTGCACTAAAAACTAATAATGCAGAAGCTAATAAAGCACCTTTGAATTTCTTTTTAAACATATTAATTCTTCTCCTTTTAAAACATGTGAAAAAATATTTATTGAACAAAGACATCGTTTTGGATATCTTTCAATAACTTTTTATATTCTTTATTTTTCTTAATGCCAAAAAATAAAGATAAAAAGGCATATATATACATACATCCACTTATGCCAAATAAAATCATTGAGACATAGAATTCTGTACAATTTATAACAAGCATTCCACCTGCATTAGCTTTATATGACATCAAGAAGAACATGTAAGCAATAACGATTAAAATAGTTGAAATAACAGCAAAACACATACCAGTGTTAATTGTATTTCTTGATTTATGAATTTCAGTATGTGAAGCTCTTGCTAAAGCTTTAACTTCTTCTTCATTTAACCCTTCTTTAATTATTTTTCCACAGCGAGGGCAAACATAAGTCATAATAGAATCTGCTGTTCTATTTGTAACTTCTCTTTTTGCTTTTTCTTGTTTTGCTTCGCTTAATTTATATCCACAGTTTGAACAATACATATCTTCTCCTTATTATACCAAAATTAATTACAATAAAAGTAAATTAAATATTAAGATTTGAAGTTTGGATCTTTTTCTCCATAGATTTTAATGCCTTTAGATTTTGCTAAACTAGCAGCATAGTTGAAGTAATCATAATATAATATATTGTTTGAATACATTTCTACATATTTGTCATAAGTAGAGAATCTTGCTAGTCCATCTAAAGCCATTTCATAATTTAAATTTCTAAACGATGAATAATCACCATCAATTTCATTTGAATACCAAACGTATCCTAGATATCTTCCATAGTTCTCTTTTAATTGAGCACCTTTATTAGATTGAATTAATATACGTTTAGCGTTTTTAAGTTTTTCATTGTTTACTCTTGCTGCTTCATCCCCCCAGGCTTCAGCTGTAATGTGAGAACCAGGGCCATGATCAACTTCTGGTGTATCGATTAATAAATAACGAACAGACTTATTACTATCTAATGATGAATTATTTAAGAAATAGAAGAAAGTTGTATCTCCATCTCCTAAACGTTTTACGTTTGCTTCAACGAATCCACCAAGTGGTTTATCTGTGTCATTAAATCTAAGGCCTATATATTGTTTATCAATTGTAGGTCCTTTTAATAATTCATCTAAACTTATAGGTGATTTTGTTTCATCTTTAAGATATTTAAATGAATCATATCTAACACTTACATAATCAAGTTTTTCATAATTCCCATGTGCTTTTCTATATTCATCAAGCCTTATAATGCTACCTTTTTCAAGGTATTCAATTGAAAAGCCTTTGATGCCAAGAGAATCAACAAGACAATTATTAGAATCTAAAATTTCAAGATAATATTTTCCGTATAAATAATTATCCGGAAGGACGATACTATTAGAATTGATAGTTTTATCTTCACTAAAATCTTTGTTAAAAATTACCAATGAATCTTTGTTCGTAATTGTTTTCGAACTTAAATCACATGTATAAGCAAGTTCTTTACTTTCATATAGATTAATTTTATATCCTGTTAAAGGCAATTCTTCTTTAAAAGTAGAAATCTTTAAAGCATAGTCATCTGTATGCTCGCCAGCATACATCTGTTCTATGAAAACATCGGTACTTGTTATTTTTTCACCACATGATGTAAGTCCGATTATTATTAAATTTAATAATAAAATATTTTTCCAATTACAAATTTTTTGCATTTTATCTTACTAAAACTAAATCGCTATTATCTCTTAAGACGATTTGATAATTTACCCTTGTAGCTGAAGTGTGGAAAGTATAAACACCTTTTACTTTATATGTTTTTCCAACATAATCCTTATAGGTTTTATATTTTTCTAAAGGTTTGTCTGGATCAGGTTGATAAAGGAATGGAACATAAATGCCAAATGGTGCCTTTGTTCCATTGACTGATGGATAAAGTGTAGCATTAACAGGTGTTGATTGCGAATCATAACCACCAGTAATAGTGACTTCTTCTTCAACTTCAACCGATTGGAATAAAGTTGAGTAATTTGTGTCTAAATCACTTGCCTTGAATACTCTATCATTAATCTCGAGTTCAGGTGGAATATCTTTTGGTGAATATAAAACTTTGCCATCGTTTTCATCTTTAGCAGATCCTCTAGGGAAACTATAAACACTAGTAATTTGGAAGCCAAAATTATCACTAGTTTGAGCTAATCCGCAAATTTGAATATAAGCATTCTTTTGAGTGAATTTACTAGCAATTGGTGTCATGCCTGTAAAGACGTTAATACCAGCATACGTTGTTTTTCCTGTTGTTTCATCAAAGAATGATGATTGGAGATATAAAATATTATTTGTATATCCAGCGACAGCGCCTCTAATTCTAACTTTTTTATTTTCATATTTGTTTTCATGATTAGGGTCTTTTAAATTAGCAACAACTTCATTTTGCAATTGAAGAAGTGAAGTTTCTGTGTAATCTCCATAATTATATCTTTCATCAGGTTTTCCACAGAACATACCAAGTTTAAGATTTCTAGCTTGTTCTTCTGCTTCTAAGAAAACATCTTTAAATTCAGGAAGTTTATCCAAGCCTTTAACATAGCTATATCCTTCTTGAACAATCCAAAGATTTAATAAATAAAGTTCGCTAAAATCAGCATTTTTCTTTTCTAAATTTACCCATACTAAAGAAAGGTATCTTGAACCTGTTGAATCTGGTTCAGGTTTAGCATATTCATCTAAATTAATTGAGCTAACAACGATAGTTCCGTTTTTATTAGCTTCTTCTAATTTGCTTTTAGTAAAATCGCTAGCATCTTTGCCGTATTCTTCGACTTGTCCTGTTGATTCAGGAGTATCAATACCATAATATCTAGATTTGATTAACTCAGTATTGTTGCTTTCAGTCATTTGAAAATGAGTTGTATCTCCATCGATATAGTAAGCAACTTTAACTTGAGCAATTCCATCTTTAAAGAAATCTTTTCCTTTATAATCGTGGGTTAATTTAATACCACTTCTTGTAACATAATCAATCTTTTTATCACCACAACTTGTAGTAGTAAGGACTGTTCCTCCTAAAGTTATAGCAAATAATAAAGTTGCAATTTTAAATCTTTTTTTCATAATTATTGTGCCTTTTTAATTGCCTCTTTATAAGCTTCTTCTAAAGCTTTTTCAGGCGTTAATTTTCCAAGTAAAACTTGTTTAACGGCGCCTTCACTTTGAGTTCTTGCTTCAGCGCTTCCCTTAAATACAGGATAGTTAAAATAATTACCGTTAATTTCGTTAATTACACTTTTAGCTACTTCTGTTGAATAGCCATCATCATTTAAATATTCTAAATATTCTTCGCTTTCATAAGCTGATGTTCTAACAGGTACATATCCTTTGCTTTCCATTGCTAACTCAGCATTATTAGTTGGACTAGTAATATATTTAATGAATTCCCATCCATATCTAGTTTTCTTATCGTTTACTTCTTTACTAGCCGAACTATTTTTTAATAATCCAAGAGTAACACCTTGAGAAACATACTTTTGTTTTTCTACAGGAACGCCTTTATAGCTAGGGAATTTGCAAACGCCAACATCAAAGCTGACACCTGGGTCACTATATCCAGATCCACCAGTTGAACCTACAACAAATGCAGTTCTCATAGCTTTGAAGTAATCACTTCCGTATCTACCATCAGTAGAACCTTTAGTAGTTAAAAGTTTTGCATCACGCATGCCTTTAAATTCATTTAATAATTCAACAGCCTTGCTATTATTAAAGTCAATAGAACCTTTCCTGTCTTTCATTGAAATGTAGTCAATTCCTCTTTGATAGCATTGTGTAATAAATAAGTTTGCATCGCTATCATAATATAAAGCATATGAATCACCACCTTCAGGATCCTTCATTCCGTATTTTTCAAAATTATTAGCAATTTGTTGTAACAATGCCATGAATTCGTCCCAAGTGATATTTTTCATGTATTTATCAACATCTTTTTCGATGCCTAAATCTAATAAAGCTCTAGAAACAACGGCCTCGTTATAAAGCATGATTTCAGTAGATTTCATTAATGGCATTGAATAAGTGCCTTCATATTTATAGTTTTTTCCTTCTTCATAGAACGATTCAACTATATCAGATGCTTTAGTTTCTTCTTTAAAAATATCATCTTTAACGCCTAATCCATATTCAGGGCTATTGATATAATCATCAAGATTAACCACTAAATCACCTTTATTACTTTCAAGTTCGAGGTAATCTGCGATATTATCAGGATAAGCAACTGTAATTGTTGGAGTATTTCCTGTAGCATAACCATTAAGAACTTTATCACTTAAAGCATCATAATCGCCTTGATATGATTGCTCAATTGAAATTGAAACTCCATCTCTATCATAAATTGCTTTTTCGAATGCACTAATTTGCTTTTCTAATTTAACAACAATTTCTTTTCCAAATGTATGCCAAAATTGGATAGTGTTTTCGTTAACCCCTTTTTTGCCACAGCTCGAAAGCATAGCAATCGAGCTTATGGCGCATAATAATAAAGCGTTTGTTTTAAACTTTTTCATATCCTTAATTATTTAATAGCTTTTTGAGCTGCTGTATAAGCATCATTGAACCAAGTATTGATGTTTTCATCTGTAGCAGTATTTGTTGAATTTAATGCTTTGCCCATTAAAGCTTCAACTTGATCTCTACATGCATTTGATCCTTTGAATGCAGGTGATGTGTAATATTCTGTTTTAATTGTTGGAACGAGTGTAGCGATTCTACAGTTTAAAGCAGTTAAAGTCTTTAAGTTTGATTCTTTTGAGATATCGTAAACTTCTTTATATTCTTCTGTTTCATAAGCTGATGAATAAATAGGTAAATAGTTAGTTTCGACAGCCCATGTTAATGCGTTATCAAAATTAGACATATGCTTATAGAATAACCATGAAGCTAATTTTCTATTTTCATCAATACTTCCATCTTTTTTATTGTGTTGTAAGAAAGCACATGATGGTCCTTGTAAAATTGATGCAGCTTTTCCATCTTTGGCATGAGGAAGTTTAAATACTCCAACTTCCATTGGGTTGCTATCTGAAATTTGGTATGATGCACCACCTGTTGAACCTACAGAAAATAAAGCTTGGTTATTTGTAAAGAATGTATTTGCTCTTTCACCAGTACTCTTTTGTGAGTTGATGTAGTTTTTCTTAGCATATTCATTGAATTTCTTTAATAATGCTTTCATTCCATCATTAACGAAATCAGCACTACCTTTTCCATTTTTAACAGATGTGTAGTCATATCCATATTGCTCAGCAAGTGTAATAAATAAGTTAGCATCACTATCATATGATAAAATTGACCAACCTTTTGCACCAGTCTTGTCAATGAGGTTCTTTCCTTTTTCAGTATTTGTGTAATCAATGATTGCTGGGCATAATACATCAAAGAATTCTTCCCATGTAAGATCTGATAAATATTTTTCGTTAATTGGATTTCCGTTATTAACTGTTTTGCCTAATTCTAAGCCTAAAATTACTTCTCTATTGTAATAAACAACTTCAGTTGATTTTGAGAAAGGTAATGAATATGTACCTTCAATAGTATATCCTTGTCCTTCTTTTAAGAAAGTGTCAATGATATCTGCTTTTACGTCAGCTTTCCAACCATATTCTTTATTTTCATAATATGGAGTAACGTCAAATGCTTTACCATAATCAATAAAGTCAGCGACAGCATCTGGATAAACAAGAGCTAAGTCAGCATAGTTTCCAGTTGAGAAACCATCAACAATATTACTAGCAATTTGTGAATAGCTTCCGCTAACAGTAGTAACATCAACAGTAACTTTTGGTTCAATTTTCTTGAAACTTTCAACGTATTTTTTAATGATTTCAAGATTATTTTTACCTGCTGTAGATGTAAAAGTAATCTTTGTGTCTTCTTTAATGAGTCCAGAGCCAGTGTTTCCACCTCCAGCGTTCCTTCCACAGCCTGTAAGTAATAAGATTGATGGCATTAAGCATACTAATATTTTTTTGATTTTCATTTTTTTCTCCTTAAATGTTTTTAAATTTTTTAATATATACACATCATCCTTTGATACCGGCTCTACCGACACCTTTCATGATGTATTTTCTGAATATAACGAATAATAAGAATAATGGGACCGTGACAACGACTGTTGCTGCCATTTGATAGCCATATTGAACGAGTCCGCTATCAGGATCGCTGAATGAACTGCCTCTTAAACCGTTAGAAATAAGTCTGAAATCAGAATTATTTGTAACAAGGTTAGGCCAAACATAGGAGTTCCATGTTCCCATAAATTTTAAAATAGTAATAGAAATTAAAGTTGGTGCTGCAAGTGGAATCATAACTTTTAACAAGTATGAGAAGTCACTTTTTCCATCAACCTTAGCTGCAAGATATAATTCATTTGGTATTTGTTTAAAGTTTTGTCTCAATAAGTAAATATAGTAAACGCTACACCAGAATGGAACAATCATTGCAAGATATGCTTGGAATCTAGTTTGTTCTGATCCAACCCAACCGAAGCTAGCTACAGTAATATAGTTAGAAATAACCATCATTTCACCAGGAATCATCATAGTCATTAAGAAGATTGAGAATAAAGTCTCTCTTCCTTTGAATTGAAGTCTTGCAAAGGCACACGCAGCTAAGACAGTTGTGATTAATGTACCAATAGTCGAGAAGATAGCAACTACGATAGTATTTAGCATGTAATTTGAGAAATCGAATACTTGGAAGACGTACACATAATTGCTCCACATAACAACTGTAGGGAAGAATGTTTGTGTCATACCACTGATTTCTTCATTGTGTTTAAGCGATGTAATGATCATCCAATAGAATGGAAGAATCATAATAAGTGCTAAGAATGTAATAAGGATATAAGTAATAATAGTTGAAACGCACTTTGTTACTTTATCCTTTTTTCTAAGTTGTTCTACTGTACTTCTTCCTTCTTTAATAACAAGAGTAATTTGTTGACCTTCAAGGTTACCGGAAGAAAAATCAATATATTGTTTTACATTTGTTTCCATATTTATTTCCTCCATTAACTTGATTTCTTCTTGTTAATATAAAGTTGCAAGAAGGTGAATACGAGAATAATTAAGAATAATAAGACAGCGGCTGCTGCAGCATATGACGTATATTGTTGTAAGTTTTCGTAGATATAGAAGACCATTGTATACATTTCATAGCTACCCGTTCCACTAGTACCAGGACCATTAAACAAGCCGACAACTGCTGTATATTCTTTAAATGCTCCAATAAATGATGTGACCATCAAGTAAAGAATTTGAGGTCTTAATGCTGGAACAGTAATTTTAAGTAATACTTTCCATTTTGGTGCACCATCAATTTTTGCTGCATCATAATATTGCTTATCAACATTTTGTAAACCACTTAATAAGATTAAAATTTTAAATGGTAAACTGCTCCAAACAATATATAAGCATAATGGAACCATAGCGACCCATCTATCAGCACCATATACCCATGTAATATCAGAATGGAATATATAATTCACGAGACCGAATTTATCAAACAAGACACTGAATACCATACCAACAGCAATTGAGTTTGTAACATATGGCAAGAAGAATACAGTTTGATAAACTTTTTGGAACCATTTTAAGTTATTAAGTAAGACACTAATAATTAAAGCAATACAAATTGATACAGGGACAGTTAAGAAAACGATAATGAAGGTATTTGGGATAGCATATGTAACTAAATTAGTTTCATAAATTGCTGATTCCCCAGTACCAGATATTGGTTTTAAACCCAAGATAATTGCAAAGTTATCTAAAGTCAAACCATCGAACGTACCAGTTGCATATTTATAATTTTCAGTGAATGAAATAAATATTGTATTAATTAAAGGATAAATTAAGAAGATAGCCATAAGAATTAATACAGGCGCAAGATAGAACCAAGCTTTCCAGTTGTTTTTGGTTTCTTGATCTAAAACTCCACCAACGACGTAATTCTTATTTATCTTTTTTCTTGAAACTACATTAACGATAACGCCATTATCGTTATTACCAACTCCGAGTTCTCCTAAAGATCCACCATCGAAAGAAGTGTTTGCTATATCTACATTTTCCTTTTTATTTTTTAAAAATTCAAACATATGAGCACTCTACTTTATTTCAAATAAATTCTTTCTTGTGTTTCTTTATCGAATAAGAACATCTTGTTTGAGTTGACTAAAAGTTTGATGTTTCCTTTAACGTTAATTTCGTTATTACCAATAATTACTCTGAATACAGGTTTTGTACAATGTTCGTTTTTACCAACGATTGAGATGTCTCTACCCAAGACTTGTACTGCATCAACAGTTGCGTCTAATCCAAGTTTTGAATCTTCTTCAGTTAATGCAAATCCTTCAGGTCTAATAGCAATGAATACATCTTGATCTTTTGCATTAACACCTTCATAAATTACTGAATCGCCAATTTTAACATTTCCACCCTCAATTTTTCCTTCAAATACATTAATTTGAGGTGTTCCTAAGAATTCAGCAACGAATAAGTTTTTAGGATTATTATAAACTTCTTGAGGTAAGTCAATTTGTTGAGCAACACCCTTCTTCATAACAAGGATTTCATCACTAATTGACATTGCTTCTTCTTGGTCGTGAGTAACGAAGACAGTTGTAATTCCTGTTTCTTTTTGAATACGACGAATTTCCTCTCTTGTTTGAAGTCTTAATCTAGCATCGAGGTTAGATAAAGGTTCATCTAATAACAAAACTTTTGGTTTTTTAACTAAAGCACGAGCAATAGCAACACGTTGTTGTTGACCACCACTAAGTTGTGAAGGTTTTCTTTCAAGATATTCTTCGATTTGAACAAGTTTAGCAACTTCAATAACGATATCTTTACGTTCTTGTTTAGTAAGTTTTCTATAGCTGACACTGTTTGCTTTAACGATTTCTTCATTAGCAACATTAAATGTTTTCTTTAATAATTCACTAATAACAGAAATATCATTTTCTTGAATTTTCTTTAATTTAAAGAAAATCTTAGCATTGCCTTTATCTTCATAAGCTTTAAGTTCACCTATATTTTTCTTATAAGCATTAAGGGCAGTCATTGCTTCTTTCTTAACATTTTTAGTATCGATGTTATTAATTTTAAGATTTGAACTTACTCTATAATTTTCTTTTAAGAAAGAAATGCATTGATTAACTTTTAAACCATTTGAATTTTTGAAGTCAATTAATACATGGTTTTCTTTTTCTTTTGCGTATTCTCTAATTGAATATGCGTTGATGTAAGACTTGATTTCGCCTGACAACTTTTTAAATTCAATTTCATTTAATTCTTTTTCATTGAAATTAAGATCTAACATACCAGATTCAGTTTTCTCTTCATCTTTTAATAAGAAGTCATATTTGAATGTTGCGTCAAATAATGCTTCGCTTGATTGTTCACATGATTGTTCTGCTGTATCAGGTGTAATAATCTTAGAAAAATTCTTAGAGAATAATCTAGCGTTTTTTTCGCTTACTTTTAATAAATGAATAGTAAGTTTTAATAAATTACCTTCTAAAGTATCATCAATTTTAACTTGTTTTTTTGTTAAACCAATCTTGGCAGTAAGTGTGTTGATTGAACGTACAATGCCTTCACGTACATCATCTTCATGCATTGTATATGTATAATTGAATACGTAGTCGAAGAATCTAACGAGAGGTACTTCTACTTTTAAGTTAGTTAAAGGGAATTCAACGTTCTTAAAAATAGTCATATGAGGATATAAAGCGTAGTTTTGGAAAACTAATCCAATTCCTCTTTTTTCTGGTGAAAGGTTTGTAACTTCTTCTTCGCCAAACCAAACTTCACCACTTGTAGGGATTTGTAACCCTGAAATCATATAAAGTGTAGTTGATTTACCACAACCTGATGGGCCAAGTAAACCGACTAATTTTCCATCTGGGACTGTTAAATTTAAAGTATCTACAGCAACTGTATCTTTAATATGTTTTTTAGGGTTTCCAGGGAAAATTTTTGTTAGTCCTTTTAATTTAATTTCCATATTATTACCTCTTAATCATCTGTAAGTGTAAATAAATCTTCATTTAAATATTTAACACTCGAATTTAATTTTTCATTTCTTCGCTTTTCAGCATTGTTCTTAAACATCGTAATAAAGTATTTTATGAAATACCCTACAAATATAATCGAAGCAATGCTAGATACAACGATATAAACATCAATTTCGTTATAGACCTTGAAAGAGGTTAATAACGTCGTGGATCTAAGCGTTATGCTTTCAACCGCGAGTATCAAGGATTCAATTGTAATTAATCCCATTCCAGCAGTTTTGAAAAATTCTTTCGGCCTAACGCGTTTGAATTCATCATCTTTAAATGCTTTTTTCTCATAGAAGAAAATACCTAATGTTGCTCCACAATAAACAAGTACTGATAATAACACAGACAACAATACAATTAAGGTAGAACTAATCTTATATGCGTTCTTATTTCCTTCTCTAACAATCTCACCTTTCGAATTTTTTAACCCGTTAATTGCTACATCGTATGTGTTAAATCTTGCTTGATAAGTACTCTTTGAAACCGACTTATCAATTGTTTTTGAATAGATATCTAAACTTATAAAGAAATTATAAATTTTGATATCTTCAACTTTGTTTGCATCAATTCCGTCGTATAAAAGTCCGATCTTAGAGTTTGGACTTGTTAAATCTACAATTTGAGAAAGCGCATTTTTATAAATTGTTTCATCACCAACTTTAAATTCGAAAACTGTTTCAGTATCGAATAAAAGTCTTGTTCTAATCCATGCATTTCCACTTTCGATTTCGTCTTTATTGTTCTTATAAACTCTTTTATATTGACTTCCAAGACCTTGATAGATCTCCGCTCCATGACCCTCGCCTAAGAGTTGAAATGAAGCGTACTTTCCAAATGTTGATGAGCCAGCATAGCTTAATTCAAGAAATTGTGATAATTTGAATGATTTCAAATTTGAAAGATTGCAGTCATCAAATTCTTCAAATGCTATTGATCCATCAGCATTCTTTTTTGGAGAATACTTACCATTTTCGCCTTTTACCGCTTCAACGATATCTTTAACTTTAAATTCTTTAGCTAAAACTTCTTCTCCTGGTTCAAAAAATACATCGACATTAGTAGAAAGGTTTTCGCTTCCGTTTTCGCCTACTGCATCGAAATAATTGTTTTTGTTTTTACGATTAATATCAGCTACACGTTCTTCAACTTTTCCACTAGATGTTTTAACCTGGTAAACTAACTTAGCTTTAATATCTTTCTCTGCACTTCCATAACCCAAATAAAAAGACTTCCCGTTATTTACAGCAAAATTAATTGCAAAAGAAGTCGATGTATCAGTACTACAAGCTGTTGCAATTGAAAAGCTCAAATTAGGCTTAGTTGCTTCTTCAGATTTTAAAACTAAATTTTCTCTATAATTTACGTTTCTACCTTCTACATAATTATTTGGACTTGAACTAGAAAATACACAGCTAGATAGCACTACAAAAGTACCTAAAGCTAAAATATTTCTATTTAGTTTACAAATATTCTTTTTATGCATGCCATTATTATACACCAATTACGCCCTGTTTTCCAAGGCTGAAAATCTATAAAAAAGCAAATAATTAACTTACAATTTAATCCCCAATTGTATTCCGTAAAGCAACAAATATAAAAATGTTGCGATTAGTCTTTCCCATTCAAAAATTTGTATAATTAAATTGCTCACTTGCCCATCACACGAAAGGAGATAAAACCAATTATGGGTAAATTTGAACAATTAGATTTCGCAAAAAGAGTTACAATTCAAACTTATTTAGATGAAGGAAAATCTGCCTCTTTTATTGCAAGAAACTTAAACGTTAATAAATCTACAATCACTAGAGAGATTCAGCGAAATAGAGCTGTAAATAAATCTGCTAAATGTAAAGTAGATTGTGTTTGTATTGATTGCATGTCTTACGGAAATTGCAAAGTTAAAGAATTATGTCAAAACAAATGTAAGCAAAATTGTTGCAGTTGTTCCTTTGCAAAAGAATGTAGCCACAAGGTCGTTTATGATTGTAAGAACAAACTTCGATTTCCATATGTTTGTAACAGCTGTCCAAAAAAGGAAAACTGTCCGAAAGAACAAATTGAATATGATGGTATTGTTGCAAATAACATTTCTACTACCCTGAAATCTTCTTCAAGAAAAGGTTTAAATATGACTGAAGAAGAATTTGAAGAATTAGATTCAAAAGTTAAGGAAGCAGTTGAAAACGGACAAAGCATCTATCATCTAGTTGAAACAAAACAAGTTAATCGTTGCGTTAAGTCAATCTATGACTACATTAATAGACAGATTCTAACGACAAAAAACATGGATTTGCCACGAAAAGTAACACTTAAAAAGCGAAAAATAAACAAAAATATCAATATGATGAAAATTGTGAAATCGATTGAAGTGGCAGGATGTATCAAGACTTTTTGAAATATAAATTATCAAATAAAATTGGTTTTTATGTTCAAATGGATTTCTTAGGATCTAAAAACGAATCATCTCAACAGATTTTTACATTAACATTTTTGCCTTGTCAGTTTATTTGGCTTGCTGTATTTGACAAGCATAGCACGGCTGATGATGTAATAAAGTTATTTAATTCTTTAGAGCAAAAGCTTGGATACAATTGTTTCGCAAACGTCTTTGGCACAATACTTACTGATAGGGATGTTTTGTTTAATAAGTTTGAAAATATTGAAGCTTCATCGGTAAAAGATAAAGAAAAAAGGACACATATATTTTATTGTGATCCTGCGTCCTCTTATCAAAAAGCCAATGTTGAAAATTCAAATGCTCAAATACGTAAAATTTTTCCTAAAGAGGATGTTGTTGAAGGTTTAGATGAAGTTGCCATCTCACAAATCAACAGTCATTTAAACAGTCGTTCATTAGCATCTCTTGATGGAATGTGCGCATTCGACGCTTTCAAACTAGCATTTGGAGAAGAAATATTAAATGCATTAAATGTTAAGAAAATCGATACAAATAATGTAAAAATTATTAATTACAGAGCTTATAGAAAATAAGCTGAGATTTTCTAAATTCGGCAAGTGAGTGTTGCATTTAGTCATTCCGTTGCAATTACTACCGAGCTTTAGTGTGCTTTCTTCTCACATTTTCATTATAAAGCATTTAAAAATATCATTCACTTAAAATAGTAAATGCAACTTTTTTTAACCAAAAAGGTTGCAATAAACAATTCAAAAGCTATTTTACAGCAATGTTGCATTTACTTTTACAATTCACGCTTACAATTTAATTACAATTATAATAACATTATAAAAAATCGTTAGATTGAGTTAAAATCTTTGAATTCGACCTCGGCTGGTTTTAGATATATTTCATCATATGATTTATAAATTTTAGAGTTCTCAACATCTACTTCTTCAATCCCGAGCATGTAGTCATGAAATGATTGTTTCTTCTTTGAAAAAACCATCATCGAGAATGAAATAATGATCGGAATTCCGAGAGTCACAAGGCTTAAAAGAACTTCTAAAAAGATGAAAATTAAGAATCTTAAAGTATATTGTTTTACGCTTACACTAAGAACATTTTTATTCACTAAACCAATTTTAAAAAGCAATTTCCCTAACGTTTGCTTTCCTCTAGAAAATATCAAAGGGATGACATAATAAATTATGAGTCCCGACACAACTAAAGCCAAAGGTACTTCAACAAAAAGTAAAACATATGAAATTTTCTTTTGGGCTTCTAAATATTCAGGTATTTTTGTTACTAAAATTCCTTGAGCATGCTTGTCAATGTAAGGGTTATAAACAATTTCAACATAGTTCTTTGAAGGGATATGTGCATTCCAATTTTTAGTAACTTTCCCATCCGAATTTCTTATAAAATAAGGTTTTCCCTCATAATTAAAATCACTAGAAAGTAAATATTCTTCGTATTCTTTAAAGGATGTTTCATAGACTTCATCATTTGAATTTTCTTTTACAAAAGTAAAGAAATTATTTAATCGCTTACGTAAATCAACTTCTTTAGCAGAAAAACTTTTATCAGTACTTCCATTATTAAAAGTTACAATATCGATAATTCTATTTTCATATTTTACAAAAATATCAGATTCTAATCTAAGTCTATTAATAGTGTCGTTTTCTTTTTTAATTGGTGTAAATTGATTTGCAAATTCTTTAAAGCCTACAAAAAGTGCTGTTGTAAGAAAAAAGAAAATTAAGAAATCAAAAATTGCTGCAAATACTCTTTTCCGAAACTTTGGTCTATAGTAAGCAATTTCATTTTTATTTTCTACTGGTTTTTCAGTAATTTCATTTTGATTTTTTTCTAAATTTTCAATCATTTGAATATTTTTCCCTATAGTATTCGTCAATGTTATCCGTATCAGTTACAAATGTACGTGTTATTAATTCTTTTAAGCTTTGATAAAGTTTAGTGGTACACATAATGATCATTTCAATTGTTACAAAAGCAAGTGCAACTAAACTGATTCCAACTAAAGACTTTAGAGCAAATGCATTTCCAAATCCTAATGTGATAACAGGAGTAAATAAAAGGATTGAAGACGCATTAAGTACATCAAAAAATCCAACAATAAAAGTTTCTAATCTTGTAAGATAAGAGACATCTTTATGTACATGTTCAACCTTTAAAATTATTTCACTTACTGTTCTTCTTTTGTGATTCGTTTGTGGAACGATAATAAATAAAATTAAAGCGCTAAGATAAAAAGCAATAAATGAATCAATAGTAATTAAATTTGTATAATATTTATCAAAATCAGAAAGCAACTTTGAGTAATCATTGTAACTTAAAAATGTTGAATTTCCTTTTAAAACTAAGTTATTTTTTTGAATATCACTAAAAATCTCGCGATAAATGTTAAGAAATACTCGATTAAAAAATTGATCATATTTTGTTTGTCCGTCTTTGCTTATTTCGTCAGTTTCATTATATTTAGGTTCAAAATATGCAATATATTCTTCCTTTAATTTATAAGTATTTAATGATGTGAAAGCTTCTTTATCAAAGTATTCTTCACCATATTTAGTGTAAAGTTCATTAAGATAATTAACATTGTTTTCTCTAATTTCAACGAAATAATGATAAAAAATTTCATTAGTTTTAGTTTCTTTAAATGAATAAAATTCAATAAATTTATCGCCTGTAAGAGTAAGATTTTTATTTAAATCATATATAGTTTTTTCATCATAAAAAAGAACATCATTCCCATACAAAATCTCTAGTCTTTGTTTAGTGTTTGTTACGTTTTCTAAATATTTTTCATTATAATTAACAGCTGCTTTTGAAATAGGCATAACTATAATTTCAAATAAAAAAATAGACAAAATTAAGTTAAGAACTACATCAGCTAAAAAAACTAAGAATCTCTTAGTTAATTTAGAAGGATAAATATCAACAATTTTCTTTTTTGTTTCTTCCATTAATTTAAATAAAGTCTTTCTTCGGTCTTACTATCAAAAATAAACAAATAATCGTCTTTAACTTTTAATAAATCACCATCTTTAAGTTTATTTAAAAAGCCCGTAATTGTTATTTTACCATTAATAGAATCTTTTAAAAGACCAATGTATTCTTCTTCTCTACCTTTTAGTATTTTTTTATGCTCAACGTATCTAATTCCAGTACAATCATCACTCTTTATAAAGCCTTCGCTTCTTATTCCCACATAAATTTCTTTATCGTTAACAGCCTCATTAAGCTTCTTGATTAGAGTATCACCTATATAGATTTCATTATTTTTAATAAATCCTTTTATAACATTAATTTCTGGTAATCCAATAAATTTTGCACTAAAAAGATTATGTGGATTTTGATAAACATCATCAGGTTTTCCAACTTCAATGATTTTACCATTATTCATGACAACAATCCTATCGCTTATTGCATTTGCTTCATCTTGATCATGAGTAACAAAGACTGTTGTTATGCCAGTTTCTTTTTGAATACGACGAATTTCTTCTCGTGTTGATATTCTAAGTCTAGCGTCTAAATTGCTTAATGGCTCATCTAAAAGTAAAAGTTTAGGTTTTTTAACAAGCGCCCTTGCAATAGCAACACGTTGTTGTTGACCACCACTTAACTCGCATGGTTTTCGATATAAATATTCAGCAATTTGAACTACTTTGCTTACCTCATAAACCATCTCATCAATTTCAGTTTTATTAAGTTTTCTTCCTTCTTTAATACGCTTATCATTTATTAAAATTTCAAATTTTTCGTTAATTTTGCAACCTTTTTTATTAATTTTTTTAATTCTTTCGTCAATTTTGCCTTTATATTTTTCAATTAAACCATTGATAAATTCTTTATTATCCAAGTTTAAAGAAATGCCAGTTGAAAATAATTCTTTTGCGGTTTTTGAATCTACATTAAATTTCATAACTATATGAAAAATAAATTCACTTTTGTTAATTTTATTTTCATTATTTAACAGATTAGTTAATTCAGATAACGCTTGATAATTAGATAAAATCTTTACGATATTAGACCATCTAATTAAAGTAAAATCTTTTTTATATGTTTCAATTTTAATATTAGTCAATGGAAAAGCAACATTTTTATAAATGCTCATGTGTGGATATAATGCATAGTTTTGAAAAACTAAACCAATATTTCTTTTCTCTGTTTGAAGTTCTGTAACATCTTCATTACCAAAAAATATTTTTCCTTTTGTTATATCTTTTAAACCAGCAAGCATAGATAAGACAGTTGATTTACCACACCCACTAGGTCCTAGTAAAGCAATGAGTTCTCCATCTTTTATGTCTAAATTAAAATCAGAAACAGCGATAGTTTCTTTTAAATTTTTCTTTTCTTCAGCAGGATAGATTTTTGTTAAATTTTCAATCTTTACATTCATATTTCTTAATCAATTTGACATTTTTAATCACAAAATATAATCCAAATCCAAGGAAAAAGCACATTAAAGAAAATGAGATATACATCAATATAGCCGATAAACTTGCATAAGCAAATTTCCCATTAATTATGCTTAAAGGACAAAAAATTATACCAACTAATAGAAAAACAATGCTTAACACAAGTAAGCATAATCCTTTGTTCTTTTCTTCTTTTAATCTATTGATCTCTTTAATATCTTTTTTCATATAAATTTATATCTTAGAAGGGAACTAGCCCTTCTAAGATATTTTATAATACAACTAAATAGCTGTATAAGCGTCTGCCATTAAAGTTTTGATTTGAGCATCTAATTCAGCACCTGTTTTATCTGAATTTAAGACGTCTTTCATCATAGCTTCAATTGCCTTTCTAGTTTTAGAACTGAATTGTGATACTGGAGCAACGAATGTTTGTTTATTTGCATCATATTGTTTATAAATATCATAAACGTTAGCTTGTAAATAATCATAGTTCTTGCTTTGGCTTGGTTCAGTTACAAATTCATCTTTTTTGCTCATTGCTTCTTGAAGTGTTGCTGTTGAATAACTTGATGTTCTTACAGGCATTGAAGACATCTTCTTAGCAACTGTTGCAGAATTTTCTTTGTTAGTTAAGAATTTATAGAATAACCATGCAGCTTTATTTTCTTCTTCACTCTTGTTAAAGAATACAATATTAGCGCCTTGAGACATAGCTTTTGATTTAGCAGTCTTGTTATTTAATTTTCCTGAAAGCATTCCATCATCAATTGTAGGTGTTGGTAAAACTTTTCCTTTAAATGTGTTGTACGAACCATACCATGCGTTCTTACTTCCGTTAACATATATAAAGCATTCTTGGTTGTATGTATATCTATTCCATACACCATAATTTCCATCACCTTTTGTATCGAGCATTTCTGATGTTGTAAATAATCCTTCATCATACCAAGATTTAAGCATTTTAATCATTTTGAATGCTTTTTCATTTGGTTGATTTGCTTTTCCATCATAAAATTTTACAGCTTCATATTTATCAATATGTCCATTTTTGTTTTCATCAACATTTCCGCCATAAGGAACGTTCATCATTTCGGAGAATGTAATGTACATATTATCTAAAGAATCATATCCAATAGGTGTAACTTGTCCTTTTTCCCAAACAACATCATGCTCTTCGATAACATATTTGTCACCTTTTTTAGTCGACCAGTTAGTTTTAAAAGTCTTTTCTTTTAAGGCTCTAGCAGCTTTAATAATATCTTCCCAGTTTGTTAAATTATAGTTTCCAGCGCCTAATTCTCTTTCTAAAAGATCGTAGTTGTAGAATAAAGCTTCACTATTTTTATACCATGGTAATGAATATGTACCAGCTTTTTCATAATGTTGTCCTTCTTCAAGGAAATTAGTATTAAAATCATCTTTTAATGTATCGTTATCTTTTACGACTTCATCAACAGTTGCACCAGGTTTTGTTCCAAATCCAATGCCAGAGTCATTCATATAATCATCAAGTTTTAATACTTGACCACTTGATAAATAATTTACAACATAATCAGGGTAGCAAACAGCCATGTTAGGTAATTTATTTGGTGTTGGTAATAATTTTGTAATTGTTTCATTTATAGTTGCATATTGACCTGATTTTTCAAATTTAACTTTAATATTTGGATAGACTTTATTGAACTCGGCAATAATAGAATTCATCATATATGACTCGCTGCTTTTATCAGCAGAATCTGTCTTTTCATCATAAATATTTGTGAAAAAAGTAATTTCAACTTTAATGTCGCTACCATTATTTTCTTGCTTTGGAGTACAAGAAAAAATTAACGAAGAGATTGCACCTACTACAAGTACGGGCATAATCTTTTTTGATTTTATTTTCATTAAGTAAACCTCCTACTTAAACAATGTAATTATATCCTAGAAAGGTCATTATTCCTAATTAAATATGTATTAATTAGCAATAAAATTATAATTCAAAAAATAATTTCTTTATCTCAAAGTTAATATATTTTTAAGAAAATAAAATTTACTATCCTTTAATTCCCGTTCTGCTTGTTCCGTTCATAATGTATTTTCTAAACACTATAAAAATAATGATTAGAGGAATAGTTACAATAACTGTAGCTGCCATTTGTAATGATTGAAGTTCAAATATTTTTCCACCTTCTTCAAGTGTAAATTCTGCATAATCTCTAATGCCAACAGAAATTAATGTAAATTTAGGATTAGAAATTGTAACAGTTTTTGGCCAAGCGTAAGCATTCCATGTCGAAATAACTTTTAAAATGATAATCGTAATTAATGTTGGCGACGCAATAGGAACCATAACTTTCCAAAGATATTTCCAATCACTTTTGCCATCAATTTTACTAGCTAAATAAAGTTCGTTAGGTATTTGCTTAAAGTTTTCATTTAATAAATAAATATAAAAAACGTTAACTATAAAAGGTAGCATTATTGCTAAATAAGTTCCCCATCTATCGCCATCAAGAAGTCCTAGTCTATATACACTAATATAGTTTGTAATAACAAATAACTCACTTGGTATCATCATAGTTATTAAATAGATATAGAAAATAGCATCTCTTCCTTTAAATTCTAATCTTGCAAAAGCAAATGAAGCAAAAACAGTTATAAAGAAAGTGCCTAAAGTAGAAACTATAAGAACTATGAATGTATTTGATAAATATGAGAAAAAATCAAATCTGCTTGGATCAAAAATCATCGCATAATTTGACCATGCAATTTCTGTAAAACCTATAAAAAAATTATTGTCTAGCCCAACATAATTTCCATTAACAATCTCGCCTTTTAAACTTGATATAAGCATCCAATAAAAAGGAATCATCATAATGAAAGCAAAGAAAATTAATATCAAATAAGTTAATACTAAAAAGATTGTCTTAACGATTTTATCTTTCTTTTCAGTTTCTTTTGCTGTCTTTTTAAAGCCATCAATAACAAATTTAAATTCGTAGTCATTAATAGTTTTTATATCATTACTATCCATACTAATAATGCACCTTCTTCTTTGAAACATATAACTGCAAAGCAGTAAAAACAAGAATAATTGCAAAAAGTACAATGGCTCCGCAACACGCATAACTAATCGTAAAAGCATTTCCGCTATTAACTTGATCGTATACAAAGTAGACAACTGTGTATAGGTTATATGAGTTTCCGCTTGTTCCTTTTCTTCCAAAAAGTCCTGCAATCGCTTGATATTCTTTAAATCCGTTAATAAAAGATGTGATTGAAATATAAAGAATTTGAGGTGATAAAAGCGGAACTGTAATTTTAAAGAATTGTTTAACCTTACTTGCTGAATCAACTTTTGCAGCTTCGTAATATGTTTTGTTGATGCCTTGTAACCCACTTACAAAAATAAGAATTTTAAAAGGTAATTGATACCAAATAATATCAAGGAAAATTACCAGCATTGCATTCCAATATGTTGTTCCTGGATTATTTTCAACCCAAAATTCGTCTAAATTAAAAATCGAATTAAAAAGACCGTTGTGGGAGAAAATAACACCAAAGACCATTCCTACAGCTATGATATTTGTAACATATGGTGTAAAAAATAGCGTTTCAAAGAATTTTTGGAACCATTTAATAGAATTAATTAAAACAGAGATAATTAAAGCCAAAATAATCGAAATAGGAACAGTAACAAAAGTTATTAGTAAAGTGTTTGGAAGAGCATATTGAAAGAAAGCTTTTATTGGAGCTTCTATTCCTGCAATATAACTTGGAGGTTCAATGATTGAAAAAAGAACCAAATAATTATCAAAAGTAAATCCACTAAATTCACCTGTTAAATAGTTATAATCTTTATAAAAAGAAGTTATAAAAGTATCTATTAAAGGATATAGCGAAAAAATTATAATCAACACTAAACTAGGTGCTAAATAAATCCAACCTTTGTAATTATTTTTAGTAACCATATTAAATACGTTTTAATGTATTTTTATCGAATAAAAATACTTTTTCTCCATTAAGTGAAAAACTATGGTTTCCTAAAGCGATCTCAGTCTCATCGTTGGGTATTGCCTTAAATTCATTTTCAGAATATTTGGAACTTGAAATAATTTCGGTGTCTTTTCCATCTTTTTTAATCTCGTTAACACAAATATTAATATGATAACCATCATTTTTATCTTTAAAGTATGCCTCTGGTCTTATTCCGACGATAACTTCTTGATCATTATATTTTTTATCAAGTTTAAGAACTTTATCATTTCCAATATAAAGATCATTGTCTTTAATTTCACCATTAAAAACACCAATAGGTGGTAAGCCTAAAAACTTAGCAACAAATAAAGATGTTGGGTTATCATAAGTTTCTTGAGGCCTATCAACAGCTTCAATTTTGCCTTTGCTCATAATAACAATTCTATCGCAGATAGACATTGCTTCATCTTGATCGTGAGTTACAAAAATAGTCGTAATCCCAGTTTCACGTTGAATACGTTTAATTTCTTCACGAGTAGATATTCTTAATCTAGCATCTAAATTGCTTAACGGCTCATCTAAAAGTAAAACCTTAGGTTTTTTTACAAGTGCTCTAGCAATTGCAACACGTTGTTGTTGGCCGCCGCTAAGTTCACTTGGCTTTCTATATAGGTATTCACTTAAATTAACGATTAAAGATATTTCTTTTACTTTAAGATCAATTTCATCTTTATTGATATTTCTAGTTATTTCAATTCTTTCTCCATCTTTAAGGTAGTAAAAATCTTTATCTAAAGAAAAATTCCTTTTTTTATTCGTCTCATTTTCTATTTTTTTATTTAATAAAACGCACGCATTCTCTTTAGTAAAGCTTTTTGAGCTTATAATCTTAAAAATGTCTCTTGCATAACTAAAAGGAATATTAAATTTAAATGAAATTGCATCAATTAATAATCTTTTATTTACCTTACTTTCGGTGTTTTTAGCTTCACCAACAATTTTGATGATGCTATCTAGTTCTTCGCTTATTAATTTATTAATCTTAGTAAGCTTTATCAATTTATCATTTTTCTTAAAGTCTTTAACTTTAGTATCTTCAAGTGGAAAAGCTATATTTTTATAAACATTTAAATGAGGATAAAGAGCATAATTTTGAAAGACAAATCCAATTCCTCTTTTTTCAGGTGATAAATAAGTAACATCTTCTTCATCAAATAAAATTTCTCCATCAGTAGGAGTTTTTAATCCACTAATCATATAAAGAACAGTAGATTTTCCACACCCACTAGGTCCAAGAAGTCCAATTAATTCACCATTATTTATTTTTAAATTAAAATCAGATACAGCTATTGTATCTGGAATATTCTTCTTTTTGTCACCTTCAAAAACTTTTTTTAAATTGTTTATGGTTATTTCCATAGTTCTAATTATAAAAGTTAATATAGGTTTTTGCTATTTAAAGTTATTTCGTTTTTATAAATTTATATAAATTAGTTTTTTATACCACTTCCTTTCTTTTATTAAAATCAAATTTATCTCCTTTCACTAATACGACGTAGAGAATTTTATTTTTTTAAAAGAAATCATTAATCTTAATACTAAATTAATATTACTCGAGTGATTTTATATATTCGTACTTATCAAAAAATATTTTATTATTTTCAACATCAATCATATTTGTGCAACTAATTAAATCATGTAAAGGAGCTTTTTTCTTTCCTAAAATCATAAAGCCTAAAGATACAAAATCAATTAAGAAAAACGATAAAAATCCTAAAACAACTTCAACAAAAAAATAAAATAAAAATCTAAAAATTATCTCTCCTTTTGTTAATGAAAAACCATTTTGATTTATTAACCCTAATTTAAAAATCTTCATTCCTAAAGTCTGGGAATTTCTATTAAAAATAAGAGGAAAAGCAAGGAAGAAAATTATAAATCCAACAAACAAAATCATAATAATTATCAAAAGCATAATGCCTGTTCTTAAATGAATTAAATCAGCATATGATGATGAATAAAAAATATTTATTGCGTATTTATTATATTCAAATTTATAGAATTCATAATAATAAGATTCGTCTATTTTTGCATCGTGATTCTTTATAATTTCTCCATCTTTTTCAACGAAAAGCTTGCAATTATCAACTATTTTTTGAATTTTTCTATTTTCATACGCTTTTAAATTAGTATCGTCTTTATTAAATTCAGTATTCTTATAAAAAGAAATTATAGCTTTATCAAGTGCATCGTTTTTATCGCTTTGAAGCATTTCTTTTTTATCTAAATAAGTTAAAAGATCAACATTATCAATAAACAATCCACTTCTATTTTTTAATGCAATTGCATCATTTTCTACTTCTCTATAAAAACCACTTTTTGAAAAAATACTTAATGAAAAAAGAGACAAAATAAAGGTAAAAAGAAACACAAAAAATGCATCAATAATATGAGCAATACTTCTTTTAAATAAAGAGGGAGATTTATAATGTATAACTTCTTCATTCATAATAAAATTCTTGATCTACTAACACTCTTTTTGAAACAAGTTCATCGAAAGATACATTAACTTTTTTAACTATTAATAATATAAGATCTAAAAGAGTTAAAAGCACTAAAACTATAAATAAAAATAAATAAAAATAGAAATTTCCTAAAGGTAAAAATAAAATTAATAAGAAACTATTTTGACTTATTACACCTAAAATTATAAATAATGATGATGCGAATGTTATAAATCTAGAAATTTTATTAATAATAATCGGATAAACTTTATTTTTATTTATGCTTATTTCTTTTAATTTCATTGTTTTAGATCCAATAGTTCTTTTACGAAAAATAAAATAAAAAATAATTTCTAAAGCAGTAAAACTTATTAAATATGAAATTACACATTTAATAAAAGCGATATTTTCACCAGTTTTACTACTTTCGCTTAAATCAGATTGAAGTTTTTTATAATTATTATTATTAGTTTTTAAGTCTCTTCTAGCATCGATAATAATATTTTTAGCTATTTCTTTAGTTTCATTGTATTTTTTAATAAAAGATTCATTTTTATTAAATAAACAATCACCAATCTTTAAAGCTTCATCTTCTTTTAAATTATAATAATTGTCTTTTATTTCAAACATTTGATATTTATTAATTTCAGTTAAAAAATCATAATTAGAAGATTCATAGTTTGATGAATTATTAACTTTATAAGTGTAATAATAATTAAAAATTATGTCATTTGTTTCATTTAAAGGAACAATTTCTTCATAATTTCTACTTTTATAATATCCTTCTCCTAGTGTTCCTTTTACCATCATTTTTAAATAAGAATCTTCATTGAAACTTTCAAGCTTTGTTTCATCTTCTATTTTTTTAAGTCCTATGTAACTTGTATAAAAGGTTGAACTATTTTGTTCAACAATTTTAATCTTATTTGAAACTGGATTAACTAAAGTGAAATATAATGTAATTCCAAGAACCACAATTAAAAAATAATCGATTAGCATCGACAAAATTCTATTTTTTCTAGACGCTAAAATAATTCGATTATTTTTTAAAGATAAATTCATTTTTATTTTGTAATTGAAACTGTTAAATAATCATCAGTAATTTCATTAACTGTAGCTACATAACTCATTGTTGACCCATCATTAAATTTTCCATAGCTAAAGAAATTAGATGCTGTTTTTGAACTTAGTGCTTTTGTACTTTCAGTATATAAATCAGCATTTGTTGCAACTCTTGAATTATAAAAAGATCTATTTTGAGGAGTTAAAAGTGAAATTAAAGCAGATTTATTATATGAATATTCAGGTGTGTTTGAAGTTGCAACAGAATAATAAGAATAAGTTGCGCTTGTCGCAGTTTCTTTATAGGACTCTTCAGGAATTTTTGTTGCAGTTGTATCTAAATAATTTCCAATAGTTGTTTTCGTTTTATTTGTAAGTAATGATTGTGTAATTGTTAAATTGATTAATCTTGAATCAACGTGATAAGCAACTAATCCGCTCTTAGTAAATAAACGAGGGTAGCTTCCACTTTGATATGCATTTGTGCTATCAAGATAATTTAATCCATTTGGTGTGTAATAAGTTAAAATAATGTATTCACTAAATGCACTATTATTAAAATAATTTGCAGGTAAAATTAATGCATCGCCACTACTTTGGAATGGTCTTAATTTAATATTTTCTGTATCTTCTTTAACAATACTTGGGCTTATCCAATTTAATGACCACTTCGAAAAAGCATCATGATCACCGATATTTAAATCCATCATATCAAGCCCACCACAATATCCATAATTTTTTGTCATTTTTGAACTGTATGAATAATAATCATCAAGTCCAAGCATATGGCCAGTTTCATGAATTAATGTATGTGCATCTTCTCCATTTCTACTATCTTCATAAATAAATGAAAGTGCACAGTTAGCATATTTACTAAATTTAGTACTGTTATTTGTTTCACCATATTTAGGTGAAGACTCAGGTTCATTATAGTTAGTTGTGTATGCCCAGAAATTATTAGAGTTAACTTTTTTAGGATTCTTTTCGTTATAAATTAACCACACACCATCAATAAACCCATCACTATTATTATCGTATTTCGAATCAGAATAGTTGATTTTTGCACCGTTTTTAGTGATTCCTTTGTTATACATCTCGTAAAGTAAAGTACAGGATTCAGTTCCATAATCATCAGTCATACTTAAAAATTTAGCTGAAGTCATTGTTGGAACATATGTATCACAAATTTCAAAATTAAAGTTTAATTTCCCATAACTTGACTTATTATAAAAACTAGAAACACTTTCCCAATATGAATTTGTTTTATCTTCTTTTGTGCCATTAAAAGATGCATTAAGAGCAGTTAAATCAGAACTAGTAAAAGCTGTTCTATCACTAAATTCAACAGGGATAACTAAAACATTAACATCTCCAGTTGAAGGTGTTACTGGAACTCCTTGAGCAGTTGCTAAATCATCATAAGTAAATTTTGTATCAACTTTTTCTAAATTTTCATATGTTTTGTCTTCTTTAATATCTGGATTTGGATCTTTATTTCCACCATTGCCTCCATTATCAGGATTAGGTAAAGGAATTAATTTATCTAAAATTGCACAACTTGAAATAGAAAATACAATTCCAGGAAGTAATGCAAATAATATTTTATTGATTTTTTTCATTATTTATCCTCCGATAATCTCTTTAAATTTATTAAGCGTATAATCGTTAAATTCTAAAGAGGCTTCGTTATTATAATATATAACTTCAAAAACATGTACATCATTATAAAGTTTGTAGTCATGTTCGATGTTATATGTCTCAAGAATTTGATGTGTAGAGATAGTTTGAGGTAATAATTGGTCTTTTTTACCTCCAACAAGAATAATAAATGGAAAATACGAATCATTTATAACATCACTTAAAGAAGAATTTTTATAAATAATTGAATTTTTATAATTTCTACCAAACATTGCTTTTAATAATGTATTATGAGCAAAATCGTTCTTACCATCTTTTAAAAGATCTTTTAATTCTGGACATGGATGCTCTAAAACTAGTAATTTAAAATTGATCTTAAAAGGTTTTACTCCATATATCTTTTGTAATCTTTTATTTTCGTTAATTGCTTGAATTAAAAGAGCGAGATGTCCACCAGCACTATCTCCAACAAGCATTACATCACGCGTATTTACACCTATTTTTTCTTGATTTTCATAAATATAATGTAAAAAATCAAATAAATCATGCACGATATCAATTAGTTTATATCTACCAATTAGTCGATAACTAGGAGCAAGAACATTAAAACCTTTCGAAGCTAAATAATTTGTATATGGTTCGTTTAAATCTTTAGTTCCATAAAACCATGCTCCTCCATGAATATCAATAATTAAAGGATAATCGCTAGAAGCGACGCTTGGCGTATATTTATTAAAGAGATGAAATTTATTTTTATCATCTTTATATCTTAAATCTTTTGTAACAATTACATTTTCAACTTTTGGTAATTTATTTTTTCTATCATCATCGACTTTTGACCATTTTTTATTTGAAAAATAAGCATATATATTAAAAAAAAGACTCATAATTAAATAACCTCTAAATTTGGATATTTATCTTTATTAGCATCATAAAATTTCTTGGAATATGAGCATAATATTTGAACAGTTTTCTTTTTTTCATTTAACTTATCAAAAGCATATTCATTTAATATTTTAGCAGCGCCTTTTCCTCTAGCATTTTCATTAACAAAAGTAGATAAAATAATTATTCTATCTTCATCTCTTCTAAATACTAAGTATCCGAGTTCTTCTTCTCCTTCAACAAGGACAATTTTTCCATTTAATTCAATAATTTTCATAACTTTATTTTATCCTACTTCAAAAATTTTACACATTAAATTGCTTTTCTTTTTAATAGATAAAAGAAATTTTAATTTAAAAATAATTTATTGATTCATTTTGAAGGAAAATTTAGATTTTTTTATTTAGAAAATCATTGAAGTTAAAAGTCAATTCGTGTATTATAAATAGGCACTTGGTCCGCTAGCTCAGTTGGTAGAGCAACTGACTCTTAATCAGTGGGTCCGGAGTTCGAGTCTCCGGCGGATCACCAGGTATTTAAAATTAGGAGTTTATTCATCACGAATAAACTTTTTTTCTTAAAAATTCCATTAAATCTCAAATAAAAATTATTAAGTAGCAATAATATTTTTATTCCTATATAATATGCAGGCTATGAAGAATTTTTTAAAAATGTATAAGTGGTACGAACTAGTTTTTATGCTGGTTTCATTTATTGCGCTTATTACGCTTGGTATTATTTTTAGAGGTGATAACATTTATTTATTAGTATTTGAACTCATCTCAACAATTTGTGGTTTAGTTGCCGCAATGACAAACTTTAAAAGAAAAAAATATGCTTTTATATTTTATTCTGTTTATGTCACAATTTATGGCATTATTTCTTTTTTTAATAAACAATACGGAGAAGGGGTCATAAATTTAGCTTTTAACTTACCATTATATCTTTATACTTTGTATAAACTTTATTTCAAAATTAAAGATAATAATTCTGAATTTCAAATCAATTCATTAAATTTAAAAGGCTGGATAATCATAATTGTATTTATTCCAGTTGTTACAGTTGGTTATGGATTTTTATTAAAATATTTAAATTCATCTTTGCCTTTTGAAAACGCTCTTGCAACTTCCCTTGCTTTAATCGCAGCTTTCTTAGCCAGTAAAACAATTAAAGAACAATGGTTATTTTTCTTATTCTATTCAATCGTTTTAACTTATATTTGGACAAGCAATTATGTTAATGGAGGAACAAGTGGATTTACTTATCTTGTCTTAAATATTATTTATATTATCTTTAATTTATATGGTTTTATTCTTTGGTATAAATTAGCAAAGAAGCCTAAAGAAATTAAAGAATAAAAAATCCTTTTTTGCAGTTGCGTGCTTTTTTAACCACAGTTTTTCATGTTTTATGATACAATGTCGGTAGAACTTATTTGAAGTCTACAATTCTTGCTTGGCGG